>JAAIGF010331599.1_pt1 | contig 41495 bp, 37 predicted proteins | sample 6487441 | NCBI WGS metagenome assembly JAAIGF01 (sample SAMN13974129, study PRJNA590717) | phyllosphere metagenome | biome: pepper field; feature: multiple bacterial spot infested pepper fields; material: pepper leaves; isolation source: leaves from pepper fields | host: Capsicum annuum ...
CGACACCGTGGTGGATGGCACGGGCTTCGCCCGTGTTCGCGGGCAAGCCCGCTCCTACAGGGGGCGCGCCAGATGCTAGAAATTGAGCAAGACAGTTGCGCCTACAGGAGACCGCGTCAGCCGGGTGGTCTGGGTTGCTTTCCAACCCGGATCTGTACATTGAGTTGCCACTGCAAATACCAAAACATGGGCCATCCCCGTCCCGAGATGCCCTGCCCCGATGAGCACACACACCCGCACCCGCCGCCTCAGCGTCCCGCAACTGGTTGCCATGAAAGGCCGGCAGAAGATCGTTTCACTGACCGCCTATTCCAGCACAATCGCCCAGGTGATCGACCCACTGGTCGACTTCATCCTGGTGGGTGACTCCACTGCCATGGTCGGCTACGGCCGCCCATCCACCCTGGGCATGCGCCTGGAAGAAACCATCGCCCACACCCGCGCCGTGGTCGACAGTACCCGCCTGGCCTGCGTCATCGCCGACATGCCGTTCGGCAGCTATCAGGCATCCCACGAACAAGCCTTTCGCAACTGCGCCCAGGTGCTGGCCAGCACCGGCTGCGACGCGCTCAAACTGGAGGCCAACCTGGCGTTGGCAAGCACCGTCGAGTTTCTGGTCGCACGTGGCATTCCGGTAATGGCGCATATCGGCCTGATGCCGCAGTTCGTCAATGCCATGGGCGGCTACAAGGCCCAGGGGCTGTGCCCGGACAGCGCTGCAACACTGAAGGCCGACGCACAGGCCAACCTGCAAGCCGGCGCCTTCAGCCTGTTGCTGGAAGGCGTGGCCGAACCCGTGGCCCGTGCCATCACCGAGGCCAGCGCAAAGCCGACCATCGGCATTGGCGCCTCCCCGGCCTGCGACGGCCAGGTGCTGGTTACCGAGGACCTGCTGGGGCTGGGCGGCCCTCACGTGCCACGCTTCGTCAAGCAGTACGCCGACCTTGGCCAGGTGATCCGCGAGGCCTGCAGCCGCTATGCGCATGAAGTGCGCGACCAGACGTTCCCGGCCTTGCAGCACTGATACGGGGTGTAAGCTTCCTCCCGGATGGCCTTGACCAGGCATCGCAGCGCCTGGGCAATGTCCTTGCTCCAGTCCACGCTGCCGCACAACCGCAAGTGGCTGCGCCAAAGGCCGCACTGGCTGAAGATTTCGCCGGGAGCAATGACGATGCGCTGTGCCAGCAGCCGCGTGAAAACCCGGCGCATGTCCACCGGCGGGGTTGCCTGCAGCCACAGGCTGGCACCGCATTGCGGCTCGACGACGCGCAGGCAGCCTTGACCATGGGTTTCTACCAGCGCCCGCATCTGTTGCAGGCGCTGGCGCAATATGGGCTGCAAGCGTTGCACATGCTTGTCGACCCGGCGCGAGGCAAACAGCCTGGCGATGGCCCGCTGGCGAATCGGTGACAAGCGGAAGGCACGCTCCAGAAACAGTTGCTGCAAACGCGCGCCATGCTGCCGGCAAAGCAAGTAGCCATAGGGTGCTTCCGCCCCCATCAGCTTGTCGAAAGTCGAAAACACAAGCAGCCGCTCAGGGTCGGCAAAGTCACGGTAGCGTGACGCTGCCGGGCTGAAGCACAACTCGCCATAGCCATCGTTTTCGAACAGCCACACATTGTGCGCGGCCAGCCAGCGACAGATCAGCTGCTTGTCGGCCGCCGGCATCATCCCGCCTTGGGGCACGTTGGCCGCAGACGACAGCACAGCCAGGCGCACGGGCCGCTCGCACAGCAGCTGGTGCAAGTGCTGCAGGTCGAAGCGCCCGTCATCGCCCAGTGGCACTTCGACGATGGTCATGCGTGCCGCCTGCAATTGCCTCAGCACCGCCCAGTTGCACGGCGACTCCACCAGCGCCACCTGGCCTTCGAGGTCGAGGGCTCGCAACGCCAGCTCGAAAACGCTGCGTAGATCTGCGCCGATGAACACCTGGTCGGCCCGCCAGTAGTGCTGCGCCGAGCGGGTGTAGCGGTCGGCCAGCACGTTGCGCAACTCCGGCTCGCCAAACGGTTGGTACAGCGGCGCCTGCGCACGCGGGTACTGGCGCGCCAGTTCGCGCTCGATCATCAGCAGTGGTTGCTCCAGTGACAGCAGCATGGCCGGGGCATCACTGCCGAGGGCGAGCATGCCCGGCTGGCGAGCGCTGGCGAATACCGTATCGAGCAGGCTCGGGGACTGCCCGCGTGAGGCAGGTGTGCGGGTACGGGTGAAGTAGCCCTGCTTGGGCCGGGCATACACCTGGCCCTGGTCTTCGAGCAGCGCATAGGCGTACTTGGTGCTGGACACCGACACGCCCAGGCGCCGGGCCAGCTCCCGCAGCGATGGCAGACGTTGTTCCACGTCGCCAGGGGCTGCCTCGATACGCTCGAGCAGATAGCGGTAGACTGCCTGGTAGGTGTATTCGGGCTTGCTGTCGGGCCTGGTATCCATACCGGGCATGATCAGCAAAAAGTGCGCGGCAGGCAATGACACGTCATTGCGGCAATTGCACCTGCGGCTTGGTCGCGGCAAAAATCGCCCAACTGGACACGAACAGCGCTGCAATCAAGGGCCCGATCACAAAGCCGTTGAGCCCGAACACCGCCAGCCCGCCCAGGGTCGACACCAGGATCAGGTAGTCGGGCATGCGCGTGTCCTTGCCCACCAGAATGGGCCGAAGCAGGTTGTCCACCAGGCCGATCACCAGCACCCCGAACGCGGTCAGGACGATCCCCGGCAATATCGCCCCGGTCAGCAGGAAATAGGCCGCCACCGGCGCCCAGACGATGCCCGCACCTACCGCCGGCAGCAGTGACAGAAATGCCATCAGCACCGCCCACACCAACGCACTGGGAATATCCAGCACCCAGAAGATCAAACCGCCCAGCGCCCCCTGGGTGATGGCCACCAGCACATTGCCCTTTACCGTCGCCCGCACCACCCGGTTGAACTTAAGCTGCAAGCGGCGCTTCTGGTGTTCAGGCAGCGGTACCGCCAAACGCACACGGCGAGCCACATCGGCGCCTTCACGCAGGAAGAAGAACAGCAGGTACATCATGATGCCGAAGCTGACCAGGAACTCGAACGTGCCCTGGCCAAAGCTGAACGCCTGGCTGGCCAGTACCTGGCTGCCTTGGGTCGCCCACTTGGTGATCTTGTCGCGCAAGCCGTCGAGGTTGCCCATGCCCAGGTTGTCCAGCCCATGTTGGGCGAACGCCGGGAGCAAGTCCTTGCCGCGCTCGACATAGCCAGCGATATCCAGTTGCCCGCTCTCGATACGCTGGTACAGGCTGGCCCCCTCCTGCACCAGCAGCGCACTGGTGACCAACACCGGCAGCACGGCCACCAACAGGCAGACCATGGTCGTCGTGAACGCCGCCAGGTTGCGCCTGCGCCCAAAACGGATCAGCAGGTTACGCTGCAGGGGGGCGAACAGGATACCCAGCACAACCGCCCAGAAAATCGCGCCGTAGTACGGCAACAGAATCCAGAAAAAGGCAATGGTCACCAGCGCCAGGAGCACTGCCAGAGCTTTGTTCTGTAGAGCGGCTTCGTTCATCGCAGGACCTCGAAATGGCTTATGCGATATTAGTGCGCGCCGCTCGGCCAAAAGTGCCGTGACGCCATTGATGTAAATCAATACGTGCAGTGTCGAAAGGTTTTAGCATCCGCGCCCTTTGCCCCGGTACGCACCATGACTTCCATTGCCAAGCCCGAACTGCTGGCCCCCGCCGGCACCCTCAAGACCATGCGCTACGCCTTTGCCTATGGCGCCGACGCGGTCTACGCCGGCCAGCCACGCTACAGCTTGCGGGTGCGTAACAACGCGTTCGATCACGCCAACCTGGCGCTGGGCATCGAAGAAGCGCATGCCTTGGGCAAGCGCTTCTACGTGGTGGTCAACATCGCCCCGCACAATGCCAAGCTCAAGACCTTCCTCAAGGACCTGGCGCCGGTGATCGCGATGGCACCGGATGCGCTGATCATGTCCGACCCTGGCCTGATCATGCTGGTGCGCCAACACTTCCCGCAAATGCCGGTGCACCTGTCGGTACAGGCCAACACGGTCAACTGGGCCAGCGTGCAGTTCTGGCAGCAACTGGGCCTGAGCCGGGTGATCCTGTCACGCGAACTGTCGCTGGAAGAAATAGAGGAAATCCGCCAGCAGGTGCCAGACATGGAACTGGAAGTGTTCGTCCATGGCGCACTGTGCATGGCTTACTCGGGCCGTTGCCTGCTGTCGGGCTACCTCAACAAACGTGACGCCAACCAGGGCACCTGCACCAACGCCTGCCGCTGGAAGTACAACGCCACGCCCGCTACCGAGAATGCCACCGGCGACATCGTGCACGAAGTGCAGCCGACCCTGGGCCTGGGCGCGCCGACAGGCCAGGTATTCCTGTTGCAGGAAAGCAACCGCCCCGGCACCGAAATGCCGGCATTCGAGGACGAGCACGGCACCTACATCATGAACGCCAAGGACCTGCGCGCCATCCAGCACGTCGAGCGTCTGGCCGGCATGGGTGTGCATTCGCTGAAGATCGAAGGCCGTACCAAGTCACACTTCTACTGCGCCCGCGCGGTGCAATCGTACCGCCAGGCAATCGATGACGCGGTGGCCGGTCGGCCGTTCGATCGCACCCTGATGGGCAACCTGGAATCCTTGGCGCAACGCGGTTACACCGAGGGTTTCCTGCGCCGCCACGTACACGACGAGTACCAGAACTACCAGCGTGGCAACTCGGTGTCCGAGCGCCAGCAGTTCGTTGGCGAACTGACCGGCGTGCGCATCGATGGGCTGGCCGAGGTGAACGTGAAAAATCGATTTGCCGTGGGTGACCACCTGGAGCTGATGACCCCGCGCGGCAACTACCACTTCGACCTGCATCGCTTGTGCAACCGCCAGCAGCAGGCGATTGAGGTGGCGCCGGGTGACGGCCATGTGGTGTACCTGCCGATCCCGGAGCAGGTGGCCCTCGACCATGCGCTGCTGATGCGTGACCTCGGCACCGACGAAGCCGCCAGCTGACAGCGTTGTAATGTCCGCCTCAGCTACCTGACAGGCGGCGGGGGTGAACATCGTGGCTCTCCCGCATGAGGCCACGCCATGTTGCGCAACCCCTCCCGCCGTACTTTTGTCAAAGGCCTGGGTGCCGCCAGCACGCTGGCAGGCCTGGGGCTTTGGCGCCCGCTGGCCCAGGCTGCCGAAGGCCGCGACCTGGCCGGCCAGCACTTCGAACTGTTCATCGGCCAGACTCCGGTCAACATCACCGGTCGCCCGCGTACGGCCCTGACCATCAACAACAGCCTGCCCGGCCCGCTGCTACGCTGGCGCGAGGGTGACACGGTGACCCTGCGCGTGCGCAACCAGCTGGCGCAGGACACCTCGATCCACTGGCACGGCATCATCCTGCCAGCCAACATGGATGGCGTGCCGGGCCTTAGCTTCGCTGGCATCGAACCCGGCGGCAACTACCTGTACCAGTTCACCCTGCGCCAGAGTGGCACCTACTGGTACCACAGCCACTCGGGGCTACAGGAACAGGCCGGAGTATACGGGGCGATCGTGATCGAGCCACGCGAGCCCGAAGCGCATCACTACCAGCGTGACCATGTACTGCTGTTAAGCGACTGGTCAGACCAGGCGCCGGAGCAGTTGATGGCCACGCTGAAGAAACAGTCCGACGCGTTCAACTACCACAAGCGCACCGTCGGTGACTTCATCGACGATGTAGCCGACAAGGGCTGGAGCCCGACCGTCGCCGAGCGTACGGCCTGGGCACGCATGCGCATGAGCCCCACCGACCTGGCCGATGTCAGCGCCGCGACCTACACCTACCTGCTCAACGGCCAGCCGCCACAGGGCAACTTCACCTGCCTGTTCCAACCCGGCGACACCGTGCGCCTGCGGCTGATCAACGCCTCGGCCATGACCTATTTCGATTTCCGTATTCCCGGGCTGAAGCTGACCGTGATTGCTGCCGACGGCTTGCCGGTAACGCCCGTGAGCGTGGATGAACTGCGCATTGCCGTGGCCGAAACCTACGATGTGCTGGTGACCGTGGGTGACCTGCCCGCCTACACCCTGTTCGCCCAGAGCATGGACCGCACCGGTTTCGCCCGCGGTACCCTGGCCCGCGCCGCCGGGCTGCAAGCGCCGGTACCTGCACCCGACCCGCGCCCTGTATTGACCATGGACGACATGGGCCACGGCGGCATGGGCAACATGGCGGGCATGGACCACGGCAACATGGCCGGCATGGCCCACGGCGACATGGCTGCCATGGGCCATAGCGCAACGCCCGCCATGCAGCAGCACCCGGCCAGCGAAACCGACAACCCGCTGGTGGACATGCAAACCATGGCCCCGCGCCCCAACCTGGCCGACCCTGGCATCGGCCTGCGCAACAATGGCCGCCGCGTACTTACCTATGCCGACCTGCGCAGCCCCTACCCCGACCCGGACGGTCGCGTGCCTTCGCGTGACATCGAACTGCACCTGACCGGCCACATGGAGCGCTTTGCCTGGTCATTCGACGGCATCAAGTTCAGCGATGCCCAGCCCCTGCGCCTGAGCTACGGCGAGCGGGTACGCATCACCCTGGTCAACGACACCATGATGACCCACCCCATCCACCTGCACGGCATGTGGAGCGACCTGGAGGACGAGCAAGGTCGGTTCCTGGTGCGCAAGCACACCGTCGACATCCCGCCTGGCAGCCGTCGCTCGTACCGGGTTACCGCCGACGCCCTGGGCCGCTGGGCCTATCACTGCCACTTGCTCTACCACATGGAGACCGGCATGTTCCGCGAGGTACGCGTCGATGAATGACACCTGCAACCGCCGCATCGTCGCCGGCGTCGCGCTGCTGACCTTGCTCGCCAGTGAACGGGCGATGGCCGCCGGCATGGCACACATGGACCATGGCCAGATGGACCACGGCGCCATGAACCACGCAAACATGGGCCATGGCGCAACCGCCCCCGGCCAACCGCGCACGCCGCTGCCAGCCATTACCGACGCCGACCGTCGCGCTGCCTTCCCGCCCCTGGCCGGGCACAAGGTGCACGACCAGGCAATGAACTGGGCCGTGATCGTCGACAAGCTCGAATACCAGAACTTCGAGAGCAGCAGCGCCCTGAACTGGAACGCCAGCGCCTGGGTTGGCGGAGACATCGACCGCCTGTGGCTGCGCACGGAGGGCGAACGCGAGCAGGGCAAGACGCACAAGGCCGAACTGCAGGCGCTGTGGGGCCATGCCGTAAGCCCGTGGTGGGAGCTGGTGGCCGGCGTGCGCCAGGACTTCAAACCCGCCAGCGGCCAGGCCTGGGCCGCCTTCGGTATCCAGGGTACGCCGCTGTACGGCCTTGAGCTGCAAGCCACCGCCTACGCTGGCGAACGGCAACAGACCGCGCTGCGCCTGGAAGCCGCTTACGCTATGCTGCTGACCAACCGCTGGGTACTGGAGCCGACCCTGGAGGCCAACCTCTACGGCCGCAATGACGCCGGGCGCGAGCAAGGCACAGGCCTTGCCGACAGCGAGGTAGGGTTGCGCCTGCGTTACGAGATCACCCGCGGCTTTGCGCCCTACGTCGGGGTCAGTTTCAACCGCCTGCACGGCCAGCGTGCCGACCAGGCCCGCGAAGACGGCGAAGACCTCGGCCAGACGCGGCTGGTTGCCGGTATCCGCCTGCGTTTCTAAAGGAGTGTTTCATCATGCTGCGCAAACACCTGTTGCCCCTGGGCCTGCTGGCCGTCACCGGCCTGGCTCAGGCCGCCGAGGCCATCGACGTCTACCGCGACCCCAACTGTGGCTGCTGCAAGGCCTGGATCAGCCACCTGCGTGACAACGGCTTCACCGTCAACGACCACGTCGAGCCGAACATGAGTGCAGTCAAGCAGCGCCTGGGTGTGGCACCGCGCCTGGCGTCGTGCCACACCGGGGTGATCGACGGCAAGTTCGTCGAAGGCCATGTGCCGGCCGAACAGGTGCGCCTGCTGGCCAAGCGCAACGACCTCAAGGGCCTGGCCGTGCCGGGCATGCCAATGGGCTCGCCCGGCATGGAAATGGGTGACCACAAGGATGCCTACCAGATCATCGGGGTAACCCAGAATGGCGAGGACACCGTGGTCGCTACCTACTGATGCTCAGCCTGTGGGCGCTGTTTTTCAGCGCCTTTGGTGCCGCCACCCTGCTACCGCTGCAATCGGAGGCCGTACTGGTCGGCCTGTTGCTGCGCCAGCCCGAGGCCTGGGCGACCTTGCTGCTGGTGGCCACCCTGGGCAACGTGCTCGGCTCGGTGATCAACTGGCTGCTGGGCCGGGCCATCGAGCACCTGCGCGACAAACGCTGGTTCCCGTTCAACGCCGCTCAACTGGAACGTGCGCAGCAGCGCTACCAGCGCTGGGGGCAATGGTCGCTGCTGCTCAGCTGGATGCCAGTGATCGGCGACCCGCTGACGCTGATTGCCGGGATCATGCGCGAACCGTTCGGGCGCTTCCTGCTGTTGGTGACCGTGGCCAAGGCCGGCCGTTATGCAGTACTGGCGATGATCACCTTGGGCTGGCTTCACGCCTGGTAACACCTTTCACGTTCCGCGTGGTCCATGGGCTGTTACATTTCCCGCTCCTACATGGTCCTACATGGAGTGCCCCCATGCTGCGTGCAACCGCCCTGGCCCTGGCCTGCCTGGCCAGCGGTTCGGCCATCGCTGCCGAATCGCCCACCTACGGCCCCCAGCTCGAAGGCTTCAGCTACCCGCATCCGCTCAAGCATTTTGCGTTCAAGTCCCAGGGCCAGGCCCTGCAGATGGGCTATATGGACGTGCCCGCACAAGGCCAGGCCAACGGCCACAGCGTGGTGCTGATGCACGGCAAGAACTTTTGCGCCGCCACCTGGGAAACCACCCTCGATGCCCTGAGCAAAGCCGGCTACCGGGTCATCGCCCCCGACCAGGTCGGTTTCTGTACGTCGAGCAAACCGGCGCATTACCAGTACAGCTTCCAGCAACTGGCAGACAACACCCATGCTCTGCTCGAACAACTGGGTGTGAAGCAAGCCACCGTGCTCGGCCATTCCACCGGCGGCATGCTCGCCACCCGCTATGCGCTGATGTACCCGCAGCAGGTGGAACGGCTGGCAATGGTCAACCCGATCGGGCTGGAAGACTGGAAGGCCCTGGGCGTGCCCTACCGCACCGTGGACCAATGGTATGCCCGCGAGCTGAAACTGGATGCCGAGGGCGTGCGCGAGTATGAGCGCAAGACCTACTACGCCGGGCGCTGGAAGCCAGAATACGAACGCTGGGTGCAGATGCTGGTGGGCCTGAACCAGGGACCGGGGCATGAAGCGGTAGCGTGGAACTCGGCGCTGATCTACGACATGATCTTCACCCAGCCGGTGTACCACGAATTCAAGAACCTGCAGATGCCGACCTTGCTGCTGATCGGCGACAAGGACACCACGGCGATTGGCAGTGATATCGCGCCGCCAGAGGTAAAGGCCAGGTTGGGCAAGTACGCAGAGCTGGGGCCGCAGGTGGCAAGGCTGATCCCGAAAGCTGAGCTGATCACCTTCGAAGGCATGGGGCATGCGCCGCAGATCGAAGAGCCGGTGCGGTTCAACCGCACCCTGGTCGAGTGGCTTGGCAAGTAAGCCGGCAGTTGGCTGCAGAGTCGGGGCTTTTCAGGCGAAGCGTTGCAGTTGCATCTCCCGCAACCGGCTCAAGGTCCGTTGGTACGGGAACGCCAGGTACCCTTGAGTGTACAGGGCATCCAGCGGCACCTGCGCCTCCAGGTACAAGGCCACGCGGCGGTCGTAGCACTCGTCGACCAGGGCAATGAAGCGGCGCACTGCGTCATCCTTGGGCGACAGTGCCGGCAGTTCGCGATCGCCTGCCACCACCCGCGCCGCCGCGTCCTCGGTGCCACGGGCAATGCGCCCGGCCCGCTGCTCACCGCCCAACGCGGGAATGTCCGATACCAGAATGGCCGGGAACCGGTCGCACAGGGCCATGAACTCCATGGCAGCCAACGGTTGTTCGCACAGGTCGGTGAAGCGGCACCAGATGGCCTGCCCGCTACGCCGCACCACTTGAACGTGCCTGGAGCCAATCGTCAATGGCTGATCAGTACCGCTGTCATCCGGGCTTAGCTGGCGGAACACCTCGCTGAGGTGGCTGACCTGCCCTGCCTCTGCCACCCAGAAGCGCTGGCGTTCGGCGCCGGGGTGCAGGCGGTGATCCTGCTCGCCTGCCACTGGCAGTACCTGCATGTGCCGCTGGATCGCAGCAATGGCCGGCACGAAACGCTCACGGTTGAAGCCGTCGCGGTAGAGCTGTTCGGGTGGTTGATTGGAGGTGGCAACGATCACCACGCCTTGGTCGAACAGGACCTGGAACAGGCGACCGAGAATGATCGCGTCGCCGATGTCGTTGACGAACAGTTCGTCGAAGCACAACACACGGATCTGCCCGGCAAGGTCGCGGGCCAGGGTCAGCAGCGGGTCAGCGGTGCCGTTGAGCTGGAACAGGCGCTGGTGCACCCAGGCCATGAAGTGGTGGAAATGCTGACGCCGGCTGGGCACGCGCAGGCAGCGATGGAACTGGTCCATCAGCCAGGTCTTGCCACGGCCTACCGGGCCCCAGAGGTAGATGCCCTGGCCGGCGCGGCCTTGCTCGACGCCGTCGAAGCAGGCTTGCAGGGCCTCGACGGCGCGGGCCTGGGCAGGGTCGGCAACAAAGCCCTGGGTGATCAGGGCTTGTTGGTAGAGGGATTGGGGAGTGCTGGCCATACGGCATTCTACACGGCTGACGCGCCCTTGTAGGCGCGGCCTTGTGCCGCGATGGGCCTCAGAGCGGCCCCCGACCATTTGTGCCTGTGCGCAGACTCGGGGGCTGCTTTGCAGCCCATTGCGGGCCGCGCCTACAGGGACCTTGTCAGTCGGCCAGGCCCACCTTGAGCAACGCACCATCCTTGTCATCGGTCAGCACGTACAGGTACCCATCCGGCCCCAGCCGCACATCGCGCACACGCGCTTTCAAGTCGCCAAGCAAGCGCTCCTCATGCACCACCTTGTCGCCATCCAGTTGCAAGCGGATCAGCTCCTGGGTCGCCAGCGCACCAATGAACAGGTTGTGGTCCCAGGCCTTGAACATGGGGCTGTCATAGAACGCCATGCCACTGATACCCGGCGACTTCTCCCACACATGGTGTGGGTCGACCATGCCATCGACGTGCTTGCCCTTGGCCTCGGGGATCGGCAGCAGCGAATAGTTGATGCCATGGGTCGCGATCGGCCAGCCATAGTTCTTGCCCGGCTCAGGGATGTTGATTTCGTCACCGCCACGCGGGCCGTGCTCGTGGGTCCACAGCTTGCCGGTCCACGGGTTGAGCGCGGCGCCCTGCTGGTTGCGGTGGCCGTATGACCAGATCTCCGGCCGCACGTTGTCCTTACCGACAAAGGGGTTGTCCTTGGGCACTTCGCCGTCCGGCAGAATGCGCACGATCTTGCCCTGGAGCTTGTCCAGCGCCTGGGCGGTGGGGCGCTGGTTGTTCTCGCCCAGGGCAATGAACAGGTAGCCGTCACGGTCGAACACCAGCCGCGAGCCGAAGTGGTTGCCCACCGACAGCTTGGGCTGCTGGCGGAAGATCACCGTGAAGTTTTCCAGCCGGGCACGGTCTTCGGAAAGCTGGCCGCGGCCGACCGCAGTCCCGGCCTTGCCGTCACTGCCTTCCTCGGCGAAGGACAGGTACACCGTGCGGTCCTTGCGGAAGGCCGGTGACAGCACCACATCCAGCAGGCCGCCCTGGCCCTCGGCCCAAACCTTCGGCACGCCGCTGATCGGCGGGCCGACCTTGCCTTCGGCGTTGACCAGGCGCAGATTGCCGGCGCGCTCGGTGACCAGCATGTCCTTGCCGCCCGGCAAGAAGGCCAGCGCCCAGGGATTGCGCAGGCCATCGGCCACCGTACTGACGGTCAGGGTGCCTTCTTCGCTGCGAAACTGCTGTTCGGCCGCCGCCTGTGCCAGCAAGGGCAACAGCGCAGCGGCAGTCAGGGTAGCTAGCCAGGGTGCTCGACGCATGCAGGGTTCCTTTCTGATGGGCTTACGGCGCACGCGGGTTGTCGCGCGGTGGCCGGGTAGGTTCCAGGTTCGGGGCTTGCTGTTGGCGGCGCATGTTGTCGCCGTTGCCGATACCGCGATTATCCAGTGTGGGCGGGCGCTGGTACGGGTCGGTGGATGGGCCGCGTACCGGCGGTGTGGCCGGCATGCTGCCTTGGCGGCTGTTGGGGTTGGCGCGCTGGATCGGGCTGTTGTAGGGGTTGTTGTCGGCAGCGAGCTGCAACGGGGGGTCGAGGGCTGCGTGCACGGGCAGGCACAAGGCCAGGCCAAGCGCCAGGATGGGCAATGCGGGGTTCATGCTTCACCTCCTGTACGAAAATGCCGCGCCTGGTGGGTTTGATAGCCTAAGGCGCGAGGGGTTCGCTGCAAAAGTGTGAATAGGGGTGGAGATGATTCCTGATGTTTCAGTATGGGCCCGGAGCGGCGGCTGCGCAGCCCTTTCCGACCGGTCCGGCGCCCCTGCGAATGCCGTACCCCGGTGGGCGGCATGTGCAGGGCTTTTGTGGCAACGTGCGGCTTACCGAGCTTTATCCACTTTATGCCGTGCGGCATACAGGCACAGCATCTCCATCGCCAGCGTCGCCCCCGCCAGCGCCGTGATATCGGCATGGTCATAAGCCGGTGCCACTTCCACCAGGTCCATGCCGACCAGGTTGATACCGCGCAGCCCGCCCAGAATCTCCAGGGCCTGTACCGTGCTCAACCCGCCACACACCGGTGTGCCGGTACCTGGCGCATAGGCCGGGTCAAGGCAGTCGATGTCGAAGGTCAGGTACACCGGCCGCTCGCCCACGCGCTGACGAATCGCCGCGATCACCGCCTCGGTGCCTTGCCGGTGCACTTGCCGGGCGTCGAGGATGGCAAAGCCCTGGTTGTCGTCATTGGTGGTGCGCAGGCCTATCTGCACCGAGTGGGCCGGGTCTACCAGGCCTTCGCGGGCGGCATGCCAGAACATGGTGCCGTGGTCGATGCGCTTGCCCTCCTCGTCCGGCCAGGTGTCGCTGTGGGCATCAAAATGGATCAGCGCCAGCGGGCCATGCTGGCGGGCGTGGGCCTTGAGCAACGGGTAGCTGATGAAGTGGTCGCCACCGAGGGTGAGCATGGCGCAGCCGGCCTGGAGGATATGCTCGGCATGGGCCTCGATGCTGTCTGGCACCGACTGCGGCGTGCCGCTGTCGAAGGCACAGTCGCCATAGTCGATCACCGCCAGGTGGTCGAACGGATCGAACGCCCACGGCCAGTGACGGGCCCAGGCCTGCTGCACCGAGGCGGCACGGATAGCCCGCGGACCGAAGCGCGCGCCTGGGCGGTTGCTGGTGGCAGTATCGAACGGCACACCGCTGACTACCACATCCACCCCACGCAGATCACGGCTGTAGCGGCGGCGAGAGAAACTGGTGATACCGGCGTAGGTACTTTCCGCTGCGGTGCCATACAGGCTGTCGCGGGTCATGGCCTGGTCGTTGTTCGCGGCTTGGTCCACGGTCGGGCTCCTTTTTTGTCATGGGGTTACTGGCGGCTGCGGAAGGCAGTCCACAGGCGATTGCGCTGGCGCAGGTCGGCCAGGGCCATGCTGCGGTCGGCATACAGGCGCTGACGCACTTCGGCTGGTGGGTAGATGTCCGGGTCGTTGCGCACGGCCTCGTCCACCAGCGGCGTAGCGGCCTGGTTGGCATTGGCGAAGAACAGCGTGTTGGTCAGCGCCGCCACCGATTCAGGCTTGAGCATGAAGGCGATGAACGCACGAGCAGCCTCGGGGTGCGGAGCCCCCTTGGGGATGACCAGGTTGTCTTGCCACACCAGTGTGCCTTCGCGGGGAATGCGGTAGATCAGCTCGAACGGCTTGCCGGCGCGACGCGCCTGGTCGGCAGCCATCGCCGCATCACCGTTGTAGGTCAACGCCAGGCACACGCTACCATTGGCCAGGTCGCTGATCTGCCGGCCATTGGCGATGTAGCTGATCGACGGTTGCAGTTGGCTCAGCAGGTTCTGTGCGGCGTCAAGATCAGCCTTGTCCTGGCTGTAAGGGTCCTTGCCGAGGTAGTTCAGGGCCACGCCAATCACTTCCTGCGGCGAGTCGGGCATGGCGATGCCGCAATCCTTCAGGCGGCTGGCGTACTCGGGCTTGAACAGCAGGTCGAGGCTGTCCAGTGGCACATCGCCCAGGCGCTGGCGCACTGCCTCCACATTCACCCCCAAGCCCAGGGTGCCCCAGGTGTAGGGCACCGCATGGCGGTTGCCGGGGTCGGCTTCGGCGAGCTTGGCCAGCAGGTCCTTGTCGAGGTTGGCGTAGCCGGGCATCGCCTGGGCGTTCAGCGGTTGCAGGGCATTGGCCTTGAGTGCCCGCGCCAGCACGGTGGACGACGGCACCACCACGTCGTAGCCGCTCCCACCGGTCAGCAGCTTGGTTTCCAGTACTTCGGTGGTGTCGAATGTGTCGTAGCGCACCGTGTAGCCGGTTTCCCTCTCGAAGCGCTGTAGGGTTTGCGGGGCGACGTAATCGGCCCAGCTGTAGAGGTTGACGACCTTTTCTTCAGCCTGCAGCGGCAGGGCCAGAACCAGGGACAACAGGCACAACGATCGACGCATGACGGACACCTCGGCTAATGGGTGGATGCCGCGAGCATGCCAGCCGGGTTACATTGCTGAAATGGCAAGTTTGCAAAGCTGACATTCATCAGGAGCAATGTAATGCTTGGACAAGTGCACGACCCCGACCTGCACCTGCTGCGGCTGTTCGTCACTGTAGTCGAGGCCGGTGGCTTCAGCGCCGCGCAAGGTGTGCTGGGGCTGAGCCAGCCCACCATCAGCCAGCGCATGGCGCAGCTGGAAGCACGCCTGGGTTACCGCCTGTGCAGCCGCGGCAAGGGCGGTTTTCGCCTGACGGAGAAAGGCGAACTATTGCTGGATGCAGCGCGTGGGCTGTTGCTGAACATCGAGCAGTTTCGCCAGCAGGCCAATGGCGTTGCCGGGCGATTGCTGGGGAGCGTGCGCGTTGGTCTGGCAGAAGACCAGGACAAAGCGGTGAACCTGAAGCTGGCAGCGGCCATTGCAGCATTTCGCAGCCGAGAAGAGTCGGTGCAGTTGGAGCTGTTCAGTGCGCCGCCGGCGGAGCTGGAGCGGCTGTTGCTTGAGCAGCGTCTGGACTACGCCATCAGCTACTTTTCCGGCAACCAGGCGGCCTTTGATTACCAGCCATTGTTCGAGGAACGACAACGGCTGTATTGCGGCAAGGGGCATGTGCTGTTCGGTGAAATCGGGGTTGGATTGCAGCGCTTGCAGGAGCAGGATCAGGTGCGCCATCCGTACCGGTTTCTCAAAGGGGGCGAGCCATTCCAGAGCCGGCGCAGCATGGCGGTGGCGGAACAGATCGAGAACGTGCTCACGTTTATTCTGTCAGGGCGGCATATTGGCTATCTGCCGTGCCATTGCGCTCAGGCCTGGGAGGCCGAGGGGTTGTTGTGGGCGCTGGACCCGGGGCTGGATTTTGTGGTGCCGTTTACCCTGGCCCGGCACCGGGCACAGGGGGTTGATGACGCACAGCGGGCGTTTGCGCAGGATTTGCTGGCCGCATTTTCCTGAGCCGGCCTCTTCGCGGGTAAAACCGCTCCCACAAGTTGGGCGCCGCCATCAGGCATTGTGAAATCCCTGTGGGAGCGGGTTTACCCGCGAAGAGGCCGGTTCAGGCGACAGCTTTCAGTAAGCCATGCTCCAGGTCAGGGTGTAGGTACGCCCGCGCCCTTGGTAGTCATACAGGTACGCTGGCCCGTAGGTCGGCGAATAGAACAGCGTCGCACGCTGCCCCCAGACCGTGCTGTACTGCTTGTCCAGCAGGTTCTGGATGCCCGCACTGAAGGTGCCGAAGCCGGTTTCCTGGCTGCCCAGCAGATCGAAGGTGGTGTAGCCGTCAATCTCGTGGTCGGCATCGTCCTTCAGGCTGAACGCATGGTTGGCCTGCAATCGCGCGCTACGGCCATCGCCCTTCCAGCCAACAAATCCGGTCGCCTTGGACAGCGAGGCATAACGGGCATCACGCTTGATCCAGCCGCCGTCCACATCCTCTTCCTCGGAGCGGGTCAGGTGCAGCGTACCGCCGGCCTCCCAGCCGCTCTGGAAGTGCCGGGTCAGCGCACCTTCAAAGCCGAAGTCGCGGCTCTTCTGTTCTTCCACGTTGATGGTCAGCGTCTGTGAATCAACATTGATTATCTTGTCCGACCAGATGTAGTACAGCGCCGCCTGGGCATCCCAGTCCAGGTCGGCGAAGCGCCAACCCAGTTCCACCTGGCGGCTCTTGATACCGGCCAGCGGGTTGTCGGCTACGCTCAGGCCCGGCTTGCCGTAGTACTTGGCCGGGTCAGGCAGGTCGAAGCCTTCACCGTAGTTGGTCCACACCTGGTGGCCGTTCTTGAAGTCGTAGATGGCACCGACGTTGAACAGGTTGACCTGGTAGTCGTTGCTACCGCCGGGTACGCCCTTGAAGTCGCTGACGTCGACGTCCATCTGCTGGCGCCGGGCGCCGCCGGAAAACGTCAGGTTGTCAGTGGCATGCCAGTCCAGCTGGGCGTATACCGACACACCATCGACCCGGTAGCTGGGGTAACGCGCAGCCTTGCTTTCCTTCTCCAGCTCAAGGCCACCTGACTCGGAGGAGGTCTGGGCGTTGAACGTGGTCTGCTCGGCATTGAAGCGCTCGCGGTCCAGGTCGACGCCGTAAGTCAGCTTCAGCGTGTCCCACTGTTTGGCGAACAGGCCTTTGAGGCTGGTAACCTCGAAGTTCTGCTGCGAGGCGGCGAAGTACACCCCGCGCGAGCCGGTTGGCGTGGCGCGGTTGTAGTACGGGAACGGGTAGAAGTTGTCGTCTTCCTTGCGGTACGAGGCCTGCAGGTAGAAGTCCTGGCCGAGCACCTCGCTGTGGTGGTAGTTGGCATTGAGCAGCAGACGCCGGGTGCGCGGTTCCAGGTCGGACGAGTAGCCGCTGCGCAACTCGGCGTCTTCCAGGTCGGAAGGCGCGTTGTAGTTCAGGTTGGGGAAATAGATACCGGTGCTGCCGTGGTTGCCCGAATCGTAGTACTGGGCCAGCAGGTCGAGGCTCTGCTGGTCGTTCAGTTGCAGGCCGAGGGTGCCGAGCACGTCGATGGTGCGGTTGTATTGCAGGTCGGTCTGGGTGTTGTCGATGAAGATCTGTTCACCGGCGCCGTCGTAGAAGGCTTCGTTCTGTTCACCGGAAATACCCAGGCGGGCATTGACCCGTTCATTACCGCCGCTGATCGACTGGGCGAAGCGAGTGGCCAGGTCGTCGCTGTTGTTGAAGCCGCTGCTGGCACCGAGCTGGGTCTCGAAACGCGCCGGCCCGGGCTCGCCCTTCTTGGTCACAATGTTGATGATGCCGCCGGTAGCACCGCCGCCATAGATGGCGCTGGCGCCAGACAGCACCTCGACGCGCTCGACGTTGAACGGCGAAATGCTGTCGAACTGGCGCGACAGCCCGCGCGAACTGTTCTGGCTGACCCCGTCGATCATCACCAACACGTTGCGCCCACGCATGTTCTGGCCATAGTTGGTGCGCCCTTCCGGCGCCAGGTCGAGGCCCGGTACCAGCTTGCCGATGGCTTCCTTCAGGCTGACACCGCTGTCGATCTGCTCGCGCAGCTGCTGCTGGTCAACCACCCAGACAGTGCCGGGGATTTCGCTGATCGATGTGCTGGTTCGCGAGGCCACACTGACCTCGATCGGCTTGAGGTTGACCGCCTGCGGCGCAGCCTCGGCCTTGCGCAAGGTGACCGTGCGGGCATCGCTGAACTGCCAACTCATGCCGCTGCCGGCCAGCAACTGCTGCAGCGCCTGCTCGACGCTGTAACTGCCATGCAAGGCCGGGCTAGCCTGGCCGGCGACATCGCCGGTGGTGTACAGCAGGTGCAGGCCGGCCTGGTCGGCGAATGCAGTCAGGGCCTGGTCCAGCGGCTGGGCGGGCAGGTCGAGCTGCACCTGGCGGGCCTGGGTCTGGGCCTGTTCGGCGGTGGTCGCAGCCAATGCCTGCAGTGGGCCGGCCAACATGGCCAGGGCACTGCAGGAGATCAGGGCTTGGTGAAGCGGACCGCAACGGCGGTGCAAGGGCTTGGGCATCAGAGGCACGAATGAGCTTCCTGACAAGTCGTAAATGAGAATGGGTTGCTGATCAGTCCCACTACGACGATCTGGCTTGCAGGAACTTGCAGTGGCAAATGGAAATTATTTTTCCTGCTGTGCTGGCTTCTTCGCGGGCAAGCCCGCTCCTACGCAGGCCCTACAATCTTCAGGCCATTGCAATCGATGTAGGAGCGGGCTTGCCCGCGAAGAGGCCGGCACAGTCAATCAATGCACCACGGCCAACCACGGCAGGTAAGTCACCTTCAGTCCATATCGCTGCTCCAGGGTGCGCAACAGGGCTTGCGGCTCATCCAGGTCAAACACGCCGCTCACCTCCATCGCCGCCAGCTTGCTGTCGGACAATACGATGCGCCCATGCCGGTAACGTTCAAGTTCCGCCAGCACCTGCCCCAGCGGCTTACCGTTGAAGATCAGCTTGCCGCGCTGCCAGGCCATCTGCGTTCCGGCATCGGCCGCTACCGCCAATGAACGTTCGCCAACCTTGGCCTCACCACGCGCCAGCACCACACGGCCATCACGGCGCACGCTGAACGTGGCTGCACCACCCTGCACACGCTCACCCGCCGTCTCGACCACAAACGGCCGCGCCTCATCAGCGGTCTCGAACAGGGCCTCACCAGCATCCAGCACCACCCGGCGTTCGTGCTCGCTGAACACCACGCTCAGCGCACTGGCGCTGTTCAATGTCACCCGCGTGCCATCTGCCAGGGTGATCACGCGCCGCTCGCCCACTGCGGTGTGGTAATCCGCCAGCAGCATCGGCGCCTGTTGCCAAGCAGCCATAGCGGCGACCAGCAACACCACGGAGGCCGCCACACCCGCCTGTTTGAGCCAGTCGCGGCAATGGCGCAGAGCCTGGCCGATGTACTTGGCCACCATGCTCTCGGAAACCCCCAGCCGCTGTGCAATCTGCGCCTGGGTCAGGCCTTCGACGCGGTTCAGCAACAACGCCTGGCGGGCATTGTCGGGCAGTTTCAGCAGCGCATCATCGAGGATTTGCAAGCGCTCCCGGGCCAGCAACGTCGCCTCGGGTGCTGGCGCCGGGCAGGCCAGTTCCGCTGCCCCGTCACAGTCGTCATGGCTGGCCGCCAAGCGCTGTTCGCGGCGCAAGGCATCGATGGCCAGGTTGCCGGCCACGCGGAAGATGAAGCTGCGCGCATGCTGCACCGGCAGGGCATGCTCGTCGATGCTCACCAGCTTCAGGTAGGTTTCCTGTGCCACGTCGGCGGCGCGCTGGCGGTCGCTCATGCGCCGGGTCAAAAACAGCAGCAGGTCGTCGTAATGCTCCTGGAAACTTGCCAGCAGGCCCGACACAGGTGAAGTCAACATGGGATTGGGAACGGCCAGTAGGAGAAATTATCGGGCGTTAATGAGAAACAGTATCTTTCATATGAGCCGATAATATCAACGTGTTCGCCGTGCGTTTAGCGTCGCCTGTGAGATCGAGCGCCGAAGCGTTCGCCGCAATGTTTTCAGCGCCTGTGAGATCGAGCGCCGCCCGCGCGGCGCTTCGCGGGCAAGCCCGCTCCTACGTTTGTTTCGGGCCAATTATTCCTGGGAGATTTGCGCGCGAACGCCTTGGCGCATGTTTCAATATCGCGTCGTACGAACAAGGCGGTCGCGCGCGTCTGGCACAGGCGATACTGGCCCGAAACAAACGTAGGAGCGGGCTTGCCCGCGAAGCGCCGCGCGGGCGGCGCTCGATCGCATAGGCGCCAAATGTCTCAAGGCAAACACCAGACGCCCATACCGCTTAACGGATGGAAATTAGGGCAGCCCGCTACAACCACCTGGCGGCGCGTGCTCAGCGGTTGGCGCTGGCGGCAGCCATCAGTTTGTTGACTTCGCTGCGCACCATGCTGGCGTATTCGGGCGGCGACATGCTATCCAGCTCGGCGCGTACCCACTCGGCCCATTTGCCCTTGCGCCGTGGTTTTTCGGCTATCAGCCGGGCCGCTTCGCCCTTGGCTTTGCCCAGGTTGTTCTGCCACATCTCGAACAACCGGGCCTTCTCTGCCTCGATCTGCGCCCGTTCCTCGAAGCTCATGTTGGCCAGATTGAAACTCATGAAGGTACCTGCAGGTTTGAAAATGGCCGCTATCTTACACCCAGGCAACGCAACATCGGTAAGCCGGCGCAACTTTCCCGACGCGGCGGCATCCATTGTTCACACCACCCCATCAACGAGGACGAGTTCATGGCCCGAAAAAACGCCGCGCTGGCCGACAGCGATCAGATCAAGGACCAGGTATTCAGCGAGCTGCAATCGCTGATCGAGGAATCGGAAAAGTTGCTGAACGACAGTGCCGCACTGGTTGGCGACGAAGCAGAGACACTGCGTGCGCAGGTGAGCCTGAAGCTGCGCCAGGCCCGTCAGGCGGCCAGCAACGTACGCAGCAAGGCGCAACCGGTGGTGGATGCCACCCAGGACTACATTGGTGGCCACCCATGGCAGACCGTGGCCATTTCCGCCGGCCTCGGCCTGGCAGTCGGTTTGCTGCTGGGCCGGCGCAATTGAGGCGTTGGCCGCCTGGTGCGAATCAGGCGGCCGTTGCCTGCGGGATGCCGCTGTGGAAGCGCAATTCCTGGTCCGGTGACTGGATCAGTTCCATTTCTGCAGCGCGCACCAGTTCAACCCGGCGGGCAATGTCCGCCTCATCACCGTAGTTGTGCGCCAGTTTCAGGTAGCCCTGGTAGTGGCGCGCTTCGCTTTTCAGCAGGCCGTGATAGAAACGGCCCAGTTCTTCATCCAGGTGCGGCACCAGCGCGGCAAAGCGCTCGCAGCTGCGCGCCTCGATGAACGCCCCCACCACCAGCGTATCCACCAGCTTGACCGGCTCGTGGGCACGCACCAGGCGGCGCAGCCCCGAGGCATAGCGCCCCGCCGACACCGGCCGCAGCGGTACACCACGACGCTTCATCAGGCGCAGGACCTGCTCGTGGTGCACCAGCTCCTCACGGGCCAGGCGCGACATCATGTTGATCAGGTCGAGGTGGGTGTTGTACTTGGCGATCAGGCTCAAGGCGGTGCTGGCGGCCTTGAATTCGCAGTTCTTGTGGTCGATCAGCAAGGTTTCCTGGTCGGCCAGCGCCGCTTCGATCCAGGCGTCTGGCGTCGGGCAGCCAAGAAAGGCGTCGATTTCGGGGATCAGGGACATAAGCGTGCAACCACACAGAACAGGCAGGGCCGGCGATTATACCGGCGGCGGCGGGCTGCGCCAGTGACTATGCTTCTTGATGTACATCAAGCGCCAGCGGGGGGCGGGCCGTCTATAGTCAGGCATTGGTCGCCACCTATGAAGGGAGCTAACGCCCATGCAAGCCGTCCGCAGCATCCTCGTCGTCCTTGACCCCGAACACGCCCACAGCCGGGCGCTGACCCGGGCCAAGCTGATCGCCGGTGTCACCGGCGCACGCCTGCACCTGCTGATGTGCGACAAACGGCATGACCACAGCGCGCTGCTGAGCCTGCTAAGCAGCCAGCTGCACGATGACGGTTACGACAATGTCACCCATGAAGAAGCCTGGCGCGACAACCTGCACGACACCATCATCTACGTGCAACAGGCCGAAGGCTGCGAACTGGTGATCAAGGAGCACCGCCCGGACAACCCGCTGAAAAAGGCCCTGCTCACCCCCAGCGACTGGAAGCTGCTGCGCCAGTGCCCTTGCGCGGTGCTGATGGTCAAGAGCGAGCGGCCATGGACCGGTGGCAAGATTCTGGCCGCCGTGGACGTGGGCAACCAGGACGAGGACCACCGCCGTCTGCATGCCAGCATCATTGACCATGGCTTCGAGATTGCCAAATTGGCCAAAGGCGAGCTGCATGTCATCAGCGCCCACCCGTCGCCGATGCTGTCGGCGTCAGACCCGGTGTACCAACTGAGCGAAACCATCGAGAAACGTTACCGCGAAGCGTGTTTGGCGTTCCAGGCCGAGTACGGTATCGCTGAGGAATGCCTGCATGTGGCCGAGGGGCCGGCGGATGTGTTGATTCCGCATACCGAGAAACTGCTGGATGCCGTGGTGACGGTGATCGGCACGGTGTGCCGCACCGGGATTACCGGGGCGTTGATTGGGAATACGTCGGAAGTGGTGCTGGATGCGCTCGAAGGGGATGTATTGGTGCTGAAAAGCGAGGAAGCAATCGCCCACCAGGCCGAGTTAGCCCGCGGCTGAAGCAAACGCGATCTGTGTGGGAGCGGGTTTACCCGCGAAAGCGTCGGTAAGTCGAATGACGCATACGCGGGTACACCCGCTCCCACAGGGCTTGCATTCTGCCCCGAAATCTACGCCAACGCCTCGCGCACCTTAGGGTCCAGGCCCTCCCCTTCATTGGCTGCAATCCACTCCGCCAGCTGCCGGCGCATGGCCGGCGTCCAGAAGCTCTGCAAATGCTGTCGCACCCCTTGCACCGCCAGCGCCCGGTTCGGCTCGCTGTCGAAGTAATGGGCAATCTGGTTGGCCATCTTGACCAGGTTGTCGCTGCTCATCGGCGTACCTCGGCTTTCTCCGCTGTACGGCGCTCTTTCAGCAGGCGCCGCTGTTCGTCACTGAAGTCCTGGTAGCGTTTCTGCCATTGCGATGGCTGGAACACCTTCACCACTTCCACGGCAGTGACCTTGTACTCGGGGCAGTTGGTGGCCCAGTCAGAGTTATCGGTGGTGATCACGTTGGCCCCCGACTCGGGGAAGTGGAAAGTGGTATACACCACCCCTGGCGCCACCCGCCCGCTGACCTTGGCACGCAACACGGTCTGCCCGGCACGGCTGCCGATGCCCACCCAGTCGCCGTCCTGTATGCCTCGGCTCTCTGCGTCGGTGGGGTGGATTTCCAGGCGGTCGGCGTCATGCCAGGCCACGTTGCCGGTGCGCCGGGTCTGGGCGCCGACGTTGTACTGGCTGAGGATGCGGCCAGTGGTCAGCAGCAACGGGTAGCGGTTGTTGACCTTCTCATCGGTGGGCACATAGCCGGTAAGCATGAAACGGCCCTTGCCGCGCACGAACTGGTCGATGTGCATGGTCGGCGTGCCGTCCGGTGCGGCGTCGTTGCACGGCCACTGCAGGCTGCCGTGACGGTCGATTTCGGCGTAGCTGACGCGACGGAAGGTCGGTGTCAGGCGGGCGATTTCATCCATGATCTCGGACGGATGGTGGTAGTTCATCGGGTAGCCCAAAGCGTTGGCCAAGGCCACGGTGGCTTCCCAGTCGGCCTTGCCGGCCAACGGCTCCATCACCTTGCGCACCCGCGAAATACGCCGTTCGGCGTTGGTGAAAGTGCCGTCCTTCTCCAGGAACGAGCTGCCCGGCAAGAACACATGGGCAAACTTGGCGGTTTCGTTGAGGAAGATATCCTGCACCACCACGCACTCCATGGCGTGCAAGGCTGCCGTTACATGCTGGGTGTTGGGGTCGCTCTGGGCGATGTCCTCGCCTTGGCAGTACAAGGCCTTGAAGCTGCCGTCCAGCGCCGCTTCGAACATGTTGGGAATGCGCAGGCCCGGGTCAGGCTGCAGGGTCACGCCCCAGGCCCGTTCGAATTCGGCGCGCACACCTTCGTTGGAAATGTGCCGGTAGCCGGGCAACTCGTGGGGGAACGAGCCCATGTCGCACGAGCCCTGCACGTTGTTCTGCCCGCGCAGCGGGTTCACCCCTACCCCTTCGCGGCCAATGTTGCCGGTGGCCATGGCCAGGTTGGCAATGCCCATCACAGCGGTGCTGCCCTGGCTGTGTTCGGTCACGCCCAGGCCGTAGTAGATGGCCGCGTTGCCCCCTGTCGCATACAACCGGGCAGCGGCACGGATTTGCTCGGCAGGCACGCCGCACACCGGGCCGAGCGCTTCGGGCGCGTTGTCTGCCTGGCTGACGAAATCGCGCCAGCGGGCGAAGTCCTCGGTTTCGCAGCGTGCATCGATGAAGCGCTGGGCCAGCAGGCCTTCGGTGACAATCACATGGGCCAAGGCATTGAGCATGGCCACGTTGGTACCCGGGCGCAATTGCAGGTGCAGCTCGGCGCGGGCGTGGGGCGAGTCGACCAGGTCGATGCGCCGTGGGTCGATCACGATCAGCCGCGCGCCCTGGCGCAGGCGGCGCTTGAGCTGCGAGCCGAACACGGGGTGGGCGTCGGTGGGATTGGCACCGATCACCAGCACCACATCAGCCTGCATGACCGAATCGAAGCTTTGCGTGCCGGCCGATTCCCCCAGGGTTTGCTTGAGGCCATAGCCGGTAGGCGAATGGCACACCCGTGCGCAGGTGTCGACGTTGTTGTTGCCAAACGCCGTGCGTACCAGTTTCTGCACCAGGTAGGCTTCTTCGTTGGTGCAGCGGCTGGAGGTAATACCCCCTATGGAGTCGCGCCCGTACTTGAGCTGGATGCGGCGGAACTCGCTGGCGGCATAGCTTACCGCTTCGTCCCAGCTCACTTCCTGCCACGGGTCTTCCAGGCGCTTGCGGATCATCGGCTTGGTGATGCGGTCCGGATGGGTCGCGTAGCCCCAGGCGAAGCGGCCCTTGACGCAGGCGTGGCCGTGGTTGGCACCGCCGTTCTTGTCCGGAACCATGCGCACCAGCTGGTCGCCTTTCATCTCGGCGCGGAACGAACAGCCGACGCCGCAGTAGGCGCAGGTGGTGATCACCGAACGTTCGGGCTGGCCCAACTGCACGAGGCTCTTTTCCGTCAGGGTTGCAGTGGGGCAGGCCTGCACGCAGGCGCCGCACGACACGCACTCGGAGGCCAGGAAGTTGTCGCCGCCCGCCGCCGCCACCCGCGACTCGAAACCGCGTCCGGTAATGGTCAGGGCAAAGGTGCCCTGGATGTCCTCGCAGGCGCGCACGCAGCGGCTGCAGACGATGCACTTGCTTGGTTCGTAGTCGAAATACGGGTTGGAAACATCCTTCTTTTCGGCCAGGTGGTTGGCACCGTCATAGCCATAGCGCACCTCGCGCAGGCCCACCTGGCCGGCCACGGTCTGTAATTCGCAGTTGCCGTTGGCCGAACAGGTCAGGCAGTCCAGTGGGTGGTCGGAGATATACAGCTCCATCACGTTACGGCGCAGGCCTGCCAGGCGCGGGGTTTCGGTGCGCACCACCATGCCTTCGCTGACCGGCGTGGTGCAGGAGGCCGGGTAGCCGCGCATGCCTTCGATTTCCACCATGCACATGCGGCACGAACCGAAGGCTTCGAGGCTGTCAGTGGCACACAGTTTGGGGATGCTGGTGCCGAGCATGGCCGCCGCACGCATAACCGAGGTACCGGCGGGCACGCTGATGGCGCGGCCATCGATGTTCAGGCTGACCTGCACTTCGCTGTCACGGGCCGGGGTACCGAGGTCGCTGCTTTTATCAGAAGCGGGGTCGAAGAAGTTGATCACTGTGCGGCCTCCGTGGTGGTCAGCCCGAAATCGGCGGGGAAGTACTTGAGGGCGCTGGCTACCGGGTAGGCGGTCATGCCGCCCATGGCGCACAGCGAGCCGTACTGCATGGTGTCGCACAAGTCGCGCAGCAACAGTGCCTGGTCGTGGCGTTCGGTCATGTCGCTACTGGCAATCAAGCGGTCAACCACTTCCATGCCCCGGGTCGAGCCAATGCGGCACGGGGTGCACTTGCCGCAGGATTCCTCGGCACAGAACTGCAGGGCGAAACGCGCCATGCTGGCCATGTTCAGGGTGTCGTCGGCCACCACGACCCCGCCATGGCCGAGCATCGCGCCCATGGCGGCGAAGGCTTCATAGTCCAGCGGCGTATCGAAGTGGCTGGGTGGTACCCAAGCGCCGAGCGGGCCACCGACCTGCGCAGCCTTCAAAGGCCGGCCGCTGGCCGTGCCGCCGCCATAACCCTCCACCAGCTCGCGCAGGGTCAGGCCGAAGGCGCGCTCCACGAGGCCGCCCTGGCGAATGTTGCCGGCTAGCTGAAATGGCATGGTACCCAGCGAGCGGCCCATGCCGAAGTCGCGGTAGAACGCCGCGCCCTTGGCCAGGATGATAGGCACCGAGGCCAAGGTGAGCACGTTGTGCACCAGCGTCGGCAGGCCGAACAGGCCTTGCAGCGCGGGCAACGGCGGCTTGGCGCGGACGATCCCGCGCTTGCCTTCGATGGACTCGAGCAGCGCGGTTTCCTCGCCGCAGATATAGGCACCGGCACCGACCCGCACTTCCAGGTCGAACGCCTTGCTGCTGCCGGCAACATGGGTGCCGAGATAACCGGCGTCACGGGCGATGGCGAACGCTTGGTCGAGCACGCGAATGGCGTCGGGGTATTCCGAGCGCACATAGATGTAGCCCTTGTCGGCACCCACCGCGAGGCCGGCAATGATCATGCCCTCAATCAGCAGAAACGGGTCGCCTTCCATCAGCATGCGGTCGGCAAAGGTGCCGGAGTCGCCCTCGTCGGCGTTGCACACCACGTATTTCTGCCCGGCCGCGGCATCACGCACGGTGCGCCACTTGATACCGGCCGGGAATGCTGCGCCACCACGGCCGCGCAGGCCGGAATCGAGTATGGCCGCAACCACCTCGGCACCGTCCATGGCCAACGCAGCTTCCAGGCCGGCAAAGCCACCTTCGGCGCGGTAGTCGTCCAGCGACAACGGGCGGGTGATACCGGCGCGGGCGAACAGCAGGCGTTGCTGGGTCTTCAGGTAAGGGATGTCTTCGACCGGCCCAAGTGCCAGCGGATGGTCACCGGGTTCGCCGGCCAGGGCATCGAGCAATGCCGGCACGTCTTGCGGTGTGACCGGGCCAAAGCCCTGGCGGCCTTGCGCACTGTCGCTCTCCACCAGCGGCTCCAGCCAGTAAAGCCCACGAGAGCTGGTGCGCTGGACATCCAGCGGCAACTGGCGGCGCTCGGCTTCATGCTTCAAGGCCTCGACAACCTGGTCGGCACCCACGGCGCGGGCAACTGAATCACAGGGAATGTACAGCTTCAGCATGCTGCGTCCTCCCGGCAACCGTTGACCAGCGCGCGCAGGCGCTCGGGGGTAAGGCGCGCGTGAACCTGGCCGTCCAGTTCCAGCGCTGGCGAACAGGCGCAGGCGCCCAGGCAGTAGACCGGGCGCAGGCTGATGGCACCGTCGGCACTGGTGCCATGGTCGTCCAGCGCCAGGTGCTCGCGCAGTTGCGCGGCCAGGGCTTCGGCGCCGCGGCTCTGGCAGGACTCGGCGCGGCACAGGCGCAAGGTATGGCGTGCGGGGGGTGCAGTACGGAAATCGTGGTAGAAGCTGATGACCCCGCGCACCTCGGCCAGGCTGAGGTTGAGGGCATGGGCAATTTCAGGGACGGCGGCATCGGGGACGTACCCCAGGTCATGCTGGATGGCATGCAGGATCGGCAACAGGGCGCCGGGGGCATCCTTGTCGCGGGCCAGAATGCGCTGGATTACGGGCAGGTGCAACAATTCATCAGGCATACAGCGGACCTCGGCATCACGGACCCTGCCTGAATTATTGTGAGGGCAGGTATCCGGCGTGTTCTGCTGCGGCACGCCGGCCACCTCACGGTTGCGCGGTATCGGCGGCCTCCTCGCCTACAGCCGCACGTCTGCGCGCGCTGGTCCGAAGGCATCCTGCAAGCATGGCACTTGTAGCGCCAGGGGGTTGCGTGCGAACGACCAGGCGCATTCTGAAACCGACGGAGTGCATGCACTTTCACCCAGACCGTTGCCGTAGCGCCGTGATAAGCCACAACAAGTTGCCCCCCAACACGCCCGCCCCCCAGAGCCGCCCTGATAAATCAATGGATCATGTTTTGTGCCTAGGCCACTGCCTTCTCGGCGACCTGCGCTGCTTCCAGCTCACGTACCAACGGCAGCACGTGCTCGCCGAAGTAGGCCACCTCTTCCTGAAAATGCAGGAAGCCGGAAAGGATTAGGTCCACCCCTACCGCCTTCAGCGCAACGATGCGCTCGGCAATCTGCCGGGGGGTGCCGATCAGGTTGGTCTTGAAGCCATCGTTGTACTGCACCAGGTCCTCGAAGCTGGATTTGGCCCAGTTACCCTCGCCTTCCGGGCTGGCCGAGCCGGCATGCTTCGCCTCCTGGCCAAACGCACGCACCGCCTCGGGGTTGGCCTTGTCGATGATTTCTTGCAGTACCGCACGCGCCTCTTGCTCGGTGTCGCGAGCGATGATGAAGGCATTTACCCCGATCTTTACCGAATGGCCGTTGGCTGCTGCCTTGGCGCGGATATCGTCCACTTGGGCCTTGATCCCTTCCACGCTGTTGCCGTTGGTGAAATACCAGTCCGACACCCGCGCCGCCATGTCCCGCGCTGCGCGCGAACTGCCGCCCTGGAAAATCTCCGGGTGTGGTTGCTGAAGCGGCTTGGGTTTGAGGTTGTAGTTGCGAAAGCGATAGAAGTCGCCGTTGAAGGTGAAGTTGTCCTGGGTCCAGATGCCCTTCAACGCGCGGATGAACTCCTCGGAGCGACGATAGCGCTCGTCGTGGTCCAGCCACGGCTCGCCAATGGCGTGGAATTCGCCCTTGAACCAGCCCGAGACCACGTTGATGGCGATGCGGCCATGGGTGAAGTGATCGATGGTGGCCAGTTGCTTGGCCGCCAGCGCCGGGTTCCATGGGCCTGGCAGGATGGCTGCGATGACCTTCAACTTCTCGGTGGCAGCCAACAGTGCGTGGCTGATGGCGACCGACTCGTGCTGGTTGTCTGCACCATAACCGGCGGTGAAACGGATTTGCGACAGGGCGTAGTCAAAGCCTGACTTTTCGGCGATTTGCGCAAGCTTGCGGTTGTAGTCGATGTCCCAGCTGGTGCGTTGCTCGATGGTGCTGACCACCAGGCCACCGCTGACGTTGGGGACCCAGTAGGCAAACTTGAGTGGGGCGTGGCTCATGCGGAGTCTCCTTGAGAATACATGGGGTTCAAGGAGGCAGCTGCAGCAACCATGCCAATCGAAAAAATTCATAAATATCAGCATGTTGTAACAAGTCAGCCACCTACCCGGGTGCATCGCAGGCAGCACACTGTCGAACCACTGTTGCCCCTGCAACAGCACGCCTGAAAGCGCGTGCCAAGCGTTCGGCGGTCAAGTAATTGTGCCCGATGGTCAAGCGACCATCGGCGCCGACTGGGAGGATTACAGCAGGCCAGAAGGCCGGCCAAAACAATAACAGTAACCAGGAGAACCCAATGACTAGCTACCTGCAGGCCTACGCTCATGCTACCGACGACCCTGAGGGTTTCTGGCGCGAACAGGCTGCCGCACTGGACTGGCATCGCTTCCCGCAACAGATCTTCACTGCCCAGGCCGATGGCAGCGGCCGCTGGTTTGCCGATGGCCAGCTCAATACCTGCCACCTGGCCGTGGACCGTCACGTTGCCGCAGGCGCAGGCGAGCGCTGCGCCATCCTCTACGACTCGCCCGCCACAGGCGTGCAGGAGCGTATCAGCTACCAACAGCTGCAAGCGCGTGTGGCCCATTGCGCCGGCATGCTACGCGCCCTTGGTGTAGCGCGTGGTGACCGGGTGATCATCTATATGCCAATGATCCCCCAGGCCCTGGTCGGCATGCTGGCCTGTGCGCGGCTGGGCGCGGTGCATTCGGTGGTGTTTGGCGGCTTTTCCGCCGCCGAACTGGCGGTGCGCATTCGCGATGCCCAACCCAAGGTACTGCTCAGCGCCAGTTGCGGCATCGAGTACGACCGGGTGGTGCCCTACAAGCCGCTGCTCGACCAGGCCCTGCAACTGGCCAGCGGGCATGACCCGCACGTGGTGGTTGAGCAGCGCGAACAGGCCCTGGCCCGGCTGCACGGCCCCCGCGAGCATGACTGGCAACAGTTGCAGGCTCTGGCCGAGGCCGTGCCTGCCGTATCGGTGAATGCCACAGACCCGCTGTACATCCTCTATACCTCGGGCACCACGGGTAAACCCAAAGGTGTGGTGCGTGACCACGGCGGGCATGCCGTGGCGCTCAACTACAGCATGCAGGCCCTGTACGACGCCCACCCCGGCGAGGTGTTCTGGGCCGCCTCGGACATCGGCTGGGTGGTTGGCCACTCGTACATCGTCTACGCCCCGCTGATCCGCGGCTGTACCACCTTGCTGTACGAGGGCAAGCCGGTGCGCACGCCCGATGCCGGGGCGTTCTGGCGGGTGATTGCCGAACACCGGGTGAATGTGTTTTTCACTGCCCCCACTGCTTTTCGCGCCATCAAGCGCGAAGACCCCCAGGTACAACTGGCCACCGGCCGCGACCTGTCCTGCCTGAAGGCCGTCTACGTGGCCGGCGAACGCCTGGACCCGCCGACCAGCGAATGGTTGCAGGGTTTTCTGCCCTGCCCGGTTGTCGACCACTGGTGGCAGACCGAAACCGGCTGGGCAATTGCCGGCAACCCACGCGGGCTGGATGACTTGCCGATGAAGAGCGGCTCAGCCAGCGTACCAATGCCCGGCTACCGGCTGGACATTCTGGATGACGAAGGCCAGCCGGTACCGTGCAACCAGCCAGGCAACATCGCCCTGCGCCTGCCATTGCCGCCCGGCACCTTGACCACCCTGTGGGGCGACCCGCAGCGCTTTGCCGACAGCTACCTGAGCAGCTTCCCCGGCTATTATTGCAGCGGCGACGGTGGCTACCTGGATGAAGACGGCTACCTGTTCGTCATGGGCCGGGTGGACGATGTGATCAACGTGGCCGGGCACCGGCTGTCCAGTGGCAGCCTGGAAGAAGCCCTGGGCGACCACCCGGCAGTTGCCGAATGCGCGGTGGTGGCATTGGCCGAAGAACTCAAGGGCGAAGTGCCGGTGGGCTTCGTTGTGCTCAAGCACGGCCAGCAGCCCGACCCGGCACAGCTGGAAAGCGAGCTGGTTGCCAGGGTGCGCGACGCGGTAGGCGCTGTAGCTTCGCTACGGCGGGTGTTCATACTCAAGCGCCTGCCCAAGACCCGCTCCGGCAAGATTCTGCGCAAGACTTTGCGCAACCTGGCGGCCAGCCCCCAAGTCGCCATGCCACCGACCATCGAAGACCCCGCCGTGCTGGATGAAGTGCGCGCAGTGTTTGAGCAGGCCGGCTGCTATGACGCCGCCCTGGGGCGCAAGGCTGCCACCGGGCACTGACCAGGCTGAAAAAGCAAACCCCGCCAAGGCAAGCCTTGGCGGGGCACGAGAACAACCAGGGTCAAACCCTCACAGCTGACGCAACACGCGCTGCAAGGCACCCAGGAACTGCTCGACGTTCTGCGCCGAGAAGCATAACTGCGGACGAATCTTCAGGGCATTGTTGTCAGCCCCCGACACGCCGATCAGCATGCCTTCTTCTCGCAGCAGGTTGACGATACGCCGCGCCGTGGCACCATCGGCAGCCCCTGACGGCGCTACCACGTCCACACCGATGAACAACCCCGCGCCACGTACCTGGCCCAGGCAGGCATTGTCGCGTGCAAGGCCTTCCAGGCCCTCCTTCAGCTGGGCCCCCACCAGCCGGGCATTCTCCTGCAGGCCCTCGTCCTCGATCACTTGCAGCACTGCCAGGCCTACGGCCGCAGACACCGGGTTGCCGCCAAAGGTGTTGAAGTAACTGGCGTTGCGGCCGAAACGCTCAAGGATTTCCGGACGCACCGTCAAACCCGCCAGTGGGTGACCATTGCCCATCGGTTTGCCCATGGTCACCAGGTCGGGCACCAGGCCGTGGCGCTGGAAGCCCCACATGTGCGTACCGGTACGGCCGAAGCCCGGCTGCACTTCGTCGGCGATGAACAAGCCGCCAGCCGCACGCACCGCCTCTACCGCTTCGACAAGGAAACCGGCGGGATCGGCAAACACGCCATCGCTGGTGAACAACGTGTCGACCAGCAATGCCGCCGGTCGAATGCCATGACGCTGCATGTCGGCCAGCGCCGCACGCACCTGGGCAGCAAACAGCTGGCCGACCCGTTGCGGGGCTTGCGGCAGATGCACCGGTGCATCGACCACACGAATGTCCCGGCCCAGCGGCACGTAGTCGCCCACCGACGGCGACAGCTCGGCGATGGCCGCCGTCATACCGTGGTAGGCATAGCGGGTAACGATCACGCCGGTGCCCCCGGTGTAGTCGCGAGCAATGCGCAGTGCCAGGTCGTTGGCCTCGCTGCCGGTGCAGGTGAACATCACGTTGCCCAGTTGCGCCGGCATGGTCGCTAGCAGCTTTTCAGCATAGTCGAGCACACCCTCGTGCAGGTACCGGGTGTGGGTGTTGAGTGCAGCAGCCTGCCTGGCCAGGGCCTCGACCACCCGCGGGTGGCTGTGGCCAACCGAGGCGACATTGTTGTACAGGTCAAGGTAGGCCCTGCCTGCCGTGTCGTACAGCCACGTACCGGCGCCGCGCACAAGGTGCAGTGGGTTGTCGTAGAACAGCTGGTAGGCCGGCCCCAGCAAGCGCTGACGGCGTTCGATCAGGCTGCGCTCGGCAGCGTCCAAGGCTGCAGCCTGTTCGGGCTGGAAGGCATTCACTTTCAACATGGTCGGTCTCCTCAGGTGTCCTGGCGGGCGTCGTCCATGACGATGCTGCCGATGATGTGGTACTTGCGGCGGTCGAAGTAACGGAAGTACAAGGCGATTGAACCGCCCAGCACAAAGCTGGCTGCGACAATCCAGGGGATCAGCCGAAACAGCAGCGATTCGGCCGCACTGCCGGCGGCGAAGCTGAGGTTGGCGAACAGCAGGTAAACCACATAGAGCATGCCGATGCCGCCCAGCAGGGGCGCGAGAAAGGTCTTGAACCAGTGCGCCTGGGCACGGCGCTGCGTACCGACATGGAAGTAGCAGATCACCGCAAACGCACACAGCGCCTGGACGATGAGGATGCCCATGGTGCCGAGGATCGCCAGCAAGGCATACAGGTCGGCATACGGGTCTTTGCCGGTGAACAGGAACGCCAGCACGATCAGGGTGGCAATCACGCTTTGCACGTTCGAGGCCACATGCGGCGAGCCATGGCGGGCATGGGTGCGGCCAACGGTACGGCCGAGGAACACGAACAGGTTTTCCCGGCCCAACGCATAGATGTAGCGCGCTGCGCAGTTATGGAAGGCCATGCCGCAGGCGAACGAGCCCGTCACCACCAGCAGCTTGAACAGGCTCACTGCCCACTCGCCAAGGTACAGGCGCGTCGGCCCGTAGAACACCTCGGCGGCCGTGGCCGGGTCTTGCGCCAGGCGGATGGCTTCAGCCGGGCCGGAACCGGCGATGGCCATCCACGACACAAACACGTAGAACACGCCGATGCCGATCACCGCCAACAATGTGGCCAGGGGGATGATCTTTTTCGGGTTGCGCGATTCCTCGCCGTACATGGCCGACGACTCAAAGCCTACCCAGGACCAGAAAGCGAAGAACAGGCCGATGCCAGCGTTTGCACCTATCACCCCCTCGGCTGGCCGGAAGGCATTCAGCGGATTGATCGACTCTGCCGCCATGCCCTGCGGCCCGCCGCCATGAAACAGCACGGCAAAAGCCATCAGCGCCAGCATCAGGATCTCCAGCACCAGGCACAGGCCTAGCACCTTGGCGGTAAGGGAGATGTCGAAGTAGCTGAGCACACCATTGGCCAGCAGCATGGCCAGGGCGAACACGATCCACGGCACATGCAGGCCGGCGACACTGGCCAGCAAGTCTTCGCAGAAAAATGCGAAGATGCCCACCAACGCGGCTTCGAACACGATATAGGTCAAGGTCACGGCAAGCCCCGCGGCCATGCCCACTACCCGCCCCAGACCATGGGAGATGAAGCCGTAGAACGCCCCGGTGGCGGTAATGTATTTGGCCATCTGCGCATAACCGATGGCGAACAAGGCCAGGATGATGGTCGCCACCAGGTAGCCCGCCGGCGCGTACTGGCCATTGCCGCTGCCAATGGCAATCGGCACGTTGCCGAGCATGGCGGTGATCGGCGCCGCCGTGGCCACGGTCATGAACAGCACACCCATCAGCCCCACGGCATTCTTGCGCAGGCGCTGCACCTGCTGGGGCTGTGCCTGGCCGTCGGGCCGCAGCTCCAGTTCACCGCTGTAGGTTTCGCTCATCAGGATCCACTCCGTACTTGTCATGGTTGTGGTGGAAAAGCTCAGGCCAGGGCCTGCAAGGACTCGGGCAGGATCTGCCCGCCATCGATGATCAGGCTTTGCCCGGTGACGTAGCCGGCCTCCCTGGAAGCGAAGAACAGCGCGGCACTGGCAATGTCCTCGACAGTGCCCAGGCGCTTCAGCGGAATGGACGCAGCCATGCTCGCCTGGTAATCCTCGCCCATGCCCTGCAAACCTTCGGTGGCAATGTTGCCCGGCAGCAGCGCATTGATGGTGATGCCATCGCGGGCCAGTTCGATCGCTGCAGTGCGCATGAAGCCCAGCTGCGCCGCCTTGCTTGCGCCGTAGTGCGCCCAGCCGGGGAAGCCGGTAACCGGGCCGGTGATGGACGAGGTCAGGATCACCCGGCCGTACTCGGCCCTGCGCAAATATGGCAGCGCTGCCTGCACGCAAAGGAAGGTGCCTTTGGCATTGGTACCGAGCACCTTGTCCCAGTCGGTTTCGCTCATCTCGGCCAGCGCGGCCGAGGGGAAGACCCCGGCGTTGGCGCACAGCACATCGAGCCCGCCCTGGGCCTGCGCCACCTCTTCGATCATCCGTAATACCTGCGTGCGGTCACCCACATCGGCCGCCAGGCCGATCACGGCCAGGCCTTGATCACGCAAGCGGCTGGCAACGGCTTCGACCTTGTCCCGCTGCCGGCCGCTGATCGCCACTTTGGCGCCCTGGCGGGCAAAGCCGACGGCGATGCCCAGGCCAATACCGCTGGTACCGCCGGTAACCAATACGCTTTTGCCGTGTAGTGAAGTCAGCATGCTCTAGCCCTCGATTCGCTGTTTGCGCCAGTGGTGGGGCTGATGGTGGGCCGGCCGCCAGGTGCCGACTTGACCGCAGGGCACAAGTTGAGGGCTGCAGGATCAAATTGTCGCGGCGGCCTGGGCGGCTTGTGGCGTGTGGTCAAGATTTCGCGGTTTACGGTCAAGCCAGTGGCGCAGGGCTCGACTCATGCTGGCAGCCAGACCCCTGCCAACGGAGCGTGCCTGATGACCACCGATCACCCATCCCACACCCACCCTGCCGTACTTGAGTGCTTTGCCCAACGTGCGCTGGCCGGATATGCCGCGGCATTCCAGGGCCAGATCGGGCTGCTGGTGCACTCCGAGAACGCCACCTACCGGGTGCAGGGCCCGCGGCAACGCTTCGTGATGCGCGTGCACCGCGCCGGTTACCACCAGCACGCCGACATCGCCAGCGAACTGGCCTGGCTGGCCGCGCTGGAACAGGCTGGCCTGGAAGTGCCGGTACCCATCGCCGGGCTGGACGGCGAAACGATCCAGCGGGTAGAGCTGCCCGGCCATGGCTATCGCTACGTGGTGCTGTTCCACTGGATCGACGGCGGCGAGCCCGACCAGCAACAGCTGAATGCGTCATTCCGGCGGCTTGGCGCCATCAATGCCCACCTGCATCGCCATGCCCGCAACTGGCAGCGCCCCGGCAATTTCCAGCGGCTGACCTGGAACCACCAGAGCATGCTCGGCGAGCAGGGCCACTGGGGCAGTTGGCGCGATGCGCCGTACCTGGATGCCCGGGGCAGCGCGCTGATCAGCGAGGCGGTGCAGGTAATTGGTGAGCGCCTGGACGGTTATGGCCAAGACCCTTCACGCTTCGGTCTGATCCACGCCGACCTGCGCCTGACCAACCTGCTGGTACAAGGTGACCGCACGCGCATCATCGACTTCGACGACTGCGGCATGGGCTGGTACCTGCACGACCTGGCGGCAGCGCTGAGCTTCTTCGAGCACCACCCCGACCTGGCGCACTGGATCGACAACTGGCTGGAGGGCTACGACAGCGTGGCCAGCCTGGATGCCGGCGACATCGCCATGCTACCCACCCTGATCATGCAGCGGCGCCTGCAGCTGCTGGCCTGGACCGGAACCCACCGCGGCACGCCGCAGGTGGAATGCCTGGGCCCGCAATGGGTCGAACAAACCGTGGGCTTGTGCCAACGCTACCTGCAGGAACGGCCGGTGGGCGCACTCGCCCGGGCATGATCGAAACAGCTTTGTAACCAAAGGCTACGCACCGTGCTGGTGCGCAGCCTGTGTCAGAAGGGGCCCCGACAGCGGCGCAATGAATTGCCCTTGAGCAGTCGACAGGCTGGAATGCGCCCTTTTGCCCGGCGTGGAATGAAAATTGCTCCCTCAGTTCCCCAGCAACAGCCGGTAAACGAACGAGGAGGATGCTTCGTGCACGTTATCCAATCAGGCTCGCGCCAGCCGGCAAGTGCCGCACCTGGCAACTCGATAGGTATCTTGGCTTCGGCAGCAACCGGCCTGGTCGGGTTCATCGGTCAGCAAGGCGGCGATGCCGAACGCATCCTGGGGCGCGCCGGCATCGACAGCGAACGCCTGGAGCACCCTACCCTCACCCTTGACCTGAACCAGTACTGCCAGGTGTTCGAGGAGGCAGCCCGGCAAACCGGCAACGACAATTTCGGCCTGCGCTTCGGCCAGCAGTTCAAGCCCGACGCGCTCGGGCTTCTTGGCTACGTGGGCATGTGCTCTGCCACCTTGGGCGATGCCCTGCGCAACGTGGTCAGTACCTTCCCGGTGCACCAGCAGAGCAGCCTGTTGCGGCTGGAGGAAATGGGTGAGTTCTACCGCCTGGACTACCAGGTGCAATATGGCGCCATCCTGCGCAAGCGGCAGGACGCCGAATTGTCGTTGGGCATGTTCTTCAACCTGATGCGCCACGCGCTGGGGCAGAACTGGGCGCCAGAGAAGGTGCTGTTCGAGCACCCGCAACCGGAGGCCTGGCACGAGCACTGCAAAGTGTTCGATGCCCCGGTGCTGTTTGGCCAACAGCGCAATGCCCTGGTGTTTCGCCGCAGCGTGCTCGACCGGCCCATGCCTGGTCGCGACCCGCGCTTGCTGGCCATCGTCATCGAAAGCATGCGCCTGCTCGGCGGCCAGGCTAGCACACCCAACCGACCGGGCATTGTCGATGATGTGAAAACCCAGGTTCGCGCTTTGCTGGGCGACGGTTACCCCAGCCTGGAACAGGTGGCAGAACAGCTACGCCTGCCCAGCTGGACCGTTCAGCGCCGCCTGCAGGATCAAGGCTTGAGTTTTTCGTGCCTGGTCGACACCGTACGCCAGGAGCTGGCGACCTATTACCTGCAGCAGTCGGCACTGCCAATTTCAGAGCTGGCACTGCTGCTGGGGTACTCGGAAATCAGCGCATTCTCGCGGGCGTTCCGCCGCTGGTTCGATGTCAGCCCCAAGCAATGGCGCCAGGCGCACAGGGGGCAGCAGGTGGAGGCCTAGCGGGCATTACCTGCTGGCGCATCTGCATCGACGCTTGCTACGACGCCAGGCGCGCCAACTGCCGCAGTGCGTGAATAACCTCCTTATCCTGCTCTTCGAGCACCTCTGCCTGGATAAGGGCGATCACCGCCTTCAGCAACTCTGTCTGATTCATTTCTGTTTGCTGCTGAAGCACAAGCATATCCCGCGACATATGCGGGTTGACCTTCATCGACAACCGCCGAGTAGCAGTGGAACGTGCAAGCCCGCGCTGCTCATGCTGGGCATCCAGCGCCTGGGCGAACGCCTGATGCGCAGCCTGCAATTGCCCAAACTGCTGCACCTGAGCCAGTTGCTGAATATAGTGGGCAAGAAACAACTTGCGCAGGTTGGCACCCGCGTCGCTACTGACTGCATGCATGGCCGCGTCCAGAACATCCATGTACACCGCCGGCAACCGCGCCTCGATTGACTTGAGCTGCTGCTTGCGCGCCTCGCGGATCGCCGGCGTGGATTGCGGCGGAATCGCGACGACCCCGTCGCAATGGGTACATACCCCCACCAGGATGTCCTTGGCCAACCCTTGCCCATCACTGAACGGCACATCCCGACGCGTATAGTGCGTAGGCACCACTGCCTGGCAATGCTCGCAGAGCGCTTTTCCGCTATCGCCTTCGAAAAGGATCTTCATGACCTGGATACTCACGGGTGAACGCTGATGAACCAGGTATCTGGCTCGACGAAAAAGAACTAGATGTACCAACCTTCCCGTTTGAGCACATGTACATCAATGGCTGCGACAGCGTGGTGAGGGCGGCTTGCGTGGTGAATACCCCGACATGATCGAACGACCTCGGCAACCTCGCGGGCTGACACTTCCCCTGTCGCCAGTAGGTTCTTCAGGTCGATATCCCCGCGCGATACGTGTTGGTACATCCCTGTTTCAAGCGCCGCCATGACTGCGCGCTGCGCCTCCCGGAAGCCGATTTTCATTATCCATCCCTGGCAATACGAAAATCATCGTACAAAACCCGGATCAAATCTACCGTTTGAGAAGCCAAAGCGACCAGCGGCAAGCCTGGCGACCCAAGCAATGACCCGGAACACGCATGAACTATGGTCGTTCAAGCCGAGGGGTGGCGTAGCGCAATGTAACCAGCGTTTTCGATGCGGGGTACGACGGGGTTCGGGAGGTCTACACCGCGGTGGACCAATCCGTTACTGGGCAATCAATCCTGTGAGGCCATCGCTGTCGGCCATGCGCCAGAACAGCACCACCCCGATCAGGCTGGCCAACGCTGCAACGTAGAACGTCGCAGTGACCGGCAGGCCCATCTGGCTAGCCGCTCGCCCTATCAAAGGTGCCGAACCGATGCCGCTCATCATGCTGCCCGAGAGCAACGCGAATTAGCGTGAGCGTTGTGCCGGTGCAACAATCGTTGCCACGATGATCGGGCCCAAGGTGTAGAAAACGCCCCAGCCCACGCCTAGCAGCAGGCCGAACAGCATCATCAGGCCTGTAGGGTTGGCACTCATGGCAAACCCCAGGTTTGCAGCGACCAACGCCAGGCCACACAGCGCAACGGCGCGCGCAGCGCCCAGGCGATCAGACAAATACCCGGACACCAGTACGGCAGCAAAGGTACTGAGCATGGCGGCCGAAATCACATGGCCTGCACCCTGCTCGTTGCCGCCTTGGGTGCCCACCAGCAAAGCCAGCAGAAACGTCGAACCATAAGACAGCGACAACAGGTAACTGGCAAAACAGAACAAGCTGAACAGCGGCTTTGACACGGCTGTATTGTGTTCTTCCTGGAAAAGCATGAGGAACCCTGCGCAATTGAACCGACCATGCAGTGTGCGTGGCGGGCGGATTCAGGGTAAATCCAGGATTCTTGATCTGAAGGTAAGTCGTCACATACCTAAACCAGGCGGCAACCCCGGCAAGGGGCTGCCGCCCAGCGTAGCGACAGGGAGGAACGCAAGTTGATTCAGTCGCCAGCCTGTTCCGCTGCGGTGTCGGCGGCGGGGGGCGGGGCCGAAACCTGCGCCTTTGCTTTCGCCCGATTGCGGCGGTCCTGGCTGCGTTGCCGCGACGCCTGCTGCTTGGCATGCAACGCCTGGGCAGCGGTCACGGTGCCGGCTGCCTGGCCGTTCAGGTCCAGGCGCGGTGCATCCTCCACCATGCTCGCCCAGTAACGAGCGCCCCGGCACCAGGTAGAGATACCCAGTTTGAGCTGTTCGCGGGTTAACCCCAGCAGCTCAAGGTGTTGCTCGGCATCCTTGAAAATGCCCTCCTTGAGCGGCACCTTGGGGGCCGGGTTGACCGGGAAAGCCAACGGAAAATGCTTCTGCAACGGCCAGATCGCTGCCACCGCCGGGTCCTGCTCACGGGGCTTCGCCTGCGGCGGTGCCTTGCGCTTGGACGGTTTCGCGCTTTCGGCCTTTACCTGCCCTTTTTCCGCCCGCAGGCGGTCACGTAGCTCAGCTAGTTGTTCAAAACCCATCGTTCAATTCACTGCTTCGAAGTTGATTGCGTGGTGCAAGGATACCCCAAGGAGCCTGCACATTGCTCGCAGGCCAGCTTTCCCGGCCAGCCAGGACAAACAAGCGTGCCAGTTTGGCGCCCTTCAGCTGAACACCCAGAGCACGCGTGTGGGCTTGTCGGTGAGGTTGGCATAGCGAAAGCTGGCGTGCGGTTGTAACTGAAAGCTGTCACTGGCGTGCAACGTTACCGGCTCACCACCGTCCAGCCACACCGTCAGTTCGCCTTCAAGCACGAAGCAGCCCTGCTCCGAACTGTCGTCCAGGTACTCCTCGCCACTGCTCGCACCCGGTTCCAGGTGGCTGTCGAGCATGGAGAAAGCGCCCGTTATCGTTGGCGATGCCAGTACATCGGTGATGCCGCCCGCCAGGTGCAGCGTGCGGCGCTCGTGAGGGCGGGTGACCCAGTCAAGCTCGCGGGGCTTGTCCAGCTTGTAGAAGTAGGCGGTCGACACACCCAGTTCTTCACTGATGGCCGTCAGGTCGGCCACGGTCGGGCGGGATACGCCCCGCTCGACCTGGGACAAAAAGCCTACTGAACGGCCTATACGCTGGGCCAGCTCGCCCAGGGTCAGGCCTTTGAATTTGCGCAGGTCACGAATCAGTACTGCCAGGCCTTCGATTTCTTCGTGCACTTTCATAGTTGAATCGCGACTTTCGGACGGGAAAATAATGCCCTGAAAAGTACATGATTCATCTCACAAAGAAAAATGCTTCACGCAAATGCATGAGCATCGGCTAACGCGGGCCGCTCTTACAAAACCGCGCGGTTCCTGAAGTGTGTACTCGCCCTTAGCGCACAGCCTCGTACGTCAGGTCCAGGCACTTGCGGGCCTTTTCCACCAGCTCATCGATCTCTTCAAGGCTGATCACCAGCGGTGGTGCGATGATCATGGTGTCGCCCACCGCGCGCATGATCAGGCCATTGTCGAAGCAGTGCTGGCGGCAGATCATGCCCACGCCCTTGCCTGCGTAACGGGCGCGGGTGGCCTTGTCTTTCACCAGCTCGATCGCACCGAGCATGCCCAGGCCACGCACTTCGCCTACCAGTGGGTGGTCGGCCAGTTCACGCAGGCGTTGCTGCAGGTAGGGCGCGGTTTTGTCGTGTACCTGGGTGATGATCTGCTCGTCACGCAGGATGCGCAGGTTTTCCAGCCCCACTGCCGCTGCCACCGGGTGCCCGGAATAGGTGAAACCGTGGTTGAAGTCACCGCCCTCGCTGATCACCTTGGCCACTTTGTCACGTACGATCACACCGCCCATGGGGATGTAACCGGAGGTCAGGCCCTTGGCGATGGTCATCAGGTCGGGTTTGAGGTCGTAGTAGTCGGTACCGAACCACTCGCCGGTACGGCCGAAACCACAGATGACTTCGTCGGCAACGAAC
>JAAIGF010076921.1_pt1 | contig 41477 bp, 16 predicted proteins | sample 6487441 | NCBI WGS metagenome assembly JAAIGF01 (sample SAMN13974129, study PRJNA590717) | phyllosphere metagenome | biome: pepper field; feature: multiple bacterial spot infested pepper fields; material: pepper leaves; isolation source: leaves from pepper fields | host: Capsicum annuum ...
TCCGCGTGCGGGTAGACCACCACGCGGTTGCGGCCCTGTTCCTTGGCCAGGTACAGGGCCTTGTCGGCCAGCCGCAGCGCCTGTTCCACGTCGGCATGGAACGTGGGGAAATGGGCCACGCCCAGCGACACGGTGATGTTGCCGACCGGTGCGAACGGCTGCCCGGCAATGGCCTGGCGCAGGCGCTCGGCGGTCTGCTGCGCCGCCGCCACGCTGACGCCCGGCAGCAGCACCAGGAATTCCTCGCCACCGGCGCGGCACAGCACGTCGGTCTCGCGCGAATGGCGGCGCATCTGCTCGGCGATGTGGACGATGGCGGCATCGCCGACGTCATGGCCGTGGCCGTCGTTGATCGCCTTGAAGCGGTCGATGTCCAGCGCCACGATCGCGAACGGCATGCCCTGCGCCTGCAGCATCTCCAGCGCGTTCTGCAGGCCGCGGCGGTTCAGCAGCCCGGTCATCGGGTCGGTCCGGCTGGCGCGGTTGAGCGTGCCGATGCGGTCCTGCAGGGCGTTGAAGCTGTACAGCACCGCCTGCTTCAGCTGCGCCACTTCGAAGTACCACGCGCGGATGCCGGTCACATGGTTGATCGCGTTGCCGGTGTCTTCGCCTTCCTGCACGTTGCGCGCCAGCTGCCACAGCGGCATCGAGATGCGCCTGGCGAACCACCAGGTGATCAGCAGTGACAGCACGCCCAGCGGGATCGCGTTCCAGATGACCGAGGTCATCAACCGCGACAGCGGCTGCAGGGTTGCTTCGGTCGGGCGCTGGGCGATGATGCCCCAGCCGGTGGCCGGCACCGGCGCATAGCCGGACAGCTGTGCCACGCCATGGTTGTTGACCAGCTGCTGGCTGCCGGAGTGGCCGCGCATCACCGCCTTCACCGCCGGGTTGTCCAGCGCGTAGGTGCCCACTTCCTTCGGATTGTTGTGGTAGATGATGCGGCCGTTGTGGTCGACCACGTACAGGTAGGAACCATCGCGGTAGTAGTGCTTGCCGAGCAGCGTATGCAGCGCGCTGCGCTGGCGCAGGTACAGGGTGCCGCTGACGTAGCCCAGGTAGGCGCCCTGGCGGTCGAAGATCGGGTGCGACAGCGAGATCAGCAGCTTGCCCGTCGCCGACTGGTAGGGATCGCTGACCAGCGGCTGGCGGCGTGCCAGCGCCTGGTTGTTGCCGAAGCTCTTCAGCACTTCGCCCTGCAGCTGCAGGGTCTGCGGCGAGGTGGCGATGACCAGGCCGCTGGCATTGACCACCAGCGACGAGTTGAAGCTGCTGGACTGCAGCTGCAGGCGGCTGGCTTCATCCTGGGCGTGGCCGGCATCCAGGCCGCTTTCGCCGAGGCGGGTGGCGGCGTAGGCCAGCTGCTGCTGCGCGGAGAGCAGGAAGGCCTGCGTCGTGTCGGCCAGCTTGCTGGTGTAGACGCGGTTGGCTTCGAGGGTGTTGCTCACCAGCTGGTCGCGCTGCACGCGGTAGCTGGCCAGCAGCGTGTTGCCGAGGGCGATGAGCGTACTCAGCAGGGCCAGGCCAAGAATCAGCTTGCCCAGGTTGAGGCGGTTGGAGATCGGTGGCATGCGGCAACAGCACCCATCGCTGCGGCAGCGCAGCCGGGCACGAACGGTGGGGGACCGCCATTATGGGCACATTCGCCTGCCCCGGGGAAAGTACGGTGACCCGGTGTCAGCGTTGCAGGCGTCGCCGCAGCGTATCGCGCACGCGTTCGGCGCCGGCCGCATCGAGCGGCGCCAGCACGCCCTGCGCATCGGGCGGCACGTGCGCGGCCGTGTGCATGCCGGCGTCGAAGACATAGTGGTCAAGCATCGTGCGCCAGTGCGCGCGCTGTTCCGGCGGCAGGTCGCGCAGGGCGAGGATGGCCAGCATCAGCGCGTTCATCGGTGAGTCCATCCAGGCCGGCACCGGTCGCCACCAGCTGTTGATCAGCACGTTGAACGCTTCCAGGCCTTCCATGTGGTGCCACCACAGCGAGGGAATGAACACCGCGTCGCCGGGCTCCAGCTCGGCCACCTGTGCCTGCGCCCACGCCTGCGCGAAGCGCGGGAAGCGCTGCAGGTCCGGCGCATGGAAATCGACCAGGCTGATCGCCTGACCGGCCGGGGTGAAGTCCAGCGGCCCGACGTACAGGTTGTCGATCTGCTCCGGCGCGAACAGGGTGACCCGGCGGCGGCCGGCCGCCACGCAGGCCAGGTTGTCCGGCACGTCCTGGTGGGCGGCGATGCGCGAGCGGTTGCCGATCCAGATGCTGGCCAGCGGATCGGCCACGCCGAGGTGCAGCGGATTGGCCTGGCTGAAACCCGGCAGGAAGCTGTCCAGCGTGGTGGACGCCACATAGATGGAGGGCGGCGCGGGATCGCTGGCGTACTTCAGCAGCGTGGCCAGCACCACTTTCAGCGGAATCTGTTCGCGGCGGAAATTGAAGCCGCTCATGTCGTCGTTGTAGAACAACCGGCCCCGCGTGTCGGGTGCGGCGGTGGTCGCGGTCACCGGCATCTGCCCGTGGTCGAAGCTGGCCAGGTGGGCCACCGCCTCGGCGGCGGATCGGCGCGCGGCCATCACCAGCGGCCAGTGCGCCACCAGCCCACGGATCACCTTCGGCGTGGTCCAGGTGGGCAGCTGCACGTGCAGCTGCGCCGGGTCCAGACCGTGGATCTCTTCGATGGGGCGGGGCAGAGGCAACATGCGCGGGTATCCGGGGCAGTGTGGAGCCGGGCCTGGGCTCGGCTCCACACTACCGCAGCCGGTCAGAACTTGTATCGCACGCCGAACATGTAGCGCGGGCCGGTCTGGGTCGCGTAGCGCAGCATGTTGGTGTGGCGCGAGTAGGTGCGCATGGTCTCGTCGGTCAGGTTGATCGCTTCCAGGCTCAGGCTCAGCTGCTCGCTCACCGCGTAGCTGATGTTCAGATCGAGCTGGCCGTAGGCGGCGGTATAGTTCGGGTTCGGGCCCTGGCCACCGATGCCGTTGAGGAACTTGTCGCGCCAGTTGTAGGCCGCACGGATCTGCCACGAATTCTTGTCGTAGAACGCAACCAGGTTGGCCGAGTCGCTCAGGCCGATCATCGGGTACTGGTCACCCAGGCTGAGGTTGTTGAAGGTCAGCCCGGACTTCACCTTGGTGTAGTTGGCAGCCAGGCCGAAACCGGACTGACCGAACAGGTGCTGCACCGCCACTTCCCAGCCATCGAGGTGGTCCGAGTGCTGGTTGGCCGGCACGGTGATGTCGAAGCCGGCGATCGGATCGGTCGGCAGGCCTTCGATGGTGCCGGTCAGCTGGCCGGCCGAATTGACGCCGGTGAAGTTCACGCCCGGATCGCCGGCATGGTTGGTGAAGATGTAATCGCGGATGCAGGGCATGTCGGTGCCACCACACGAGGCCAGTGCCTCGTTCCAGTAGGCGCCGCCGACCGGCGTGTGCAGGTTGCCGCTGTTCTCGCGCACCACGGTGTCGCTGATGAAGTTCTTGATGTTCTTGCGGAAGAAGCCGGCAGACGCGTAGCTGGCCTCACCGTAGTACCACTCCAGCGAGAGGTCGAAGTTGTCCGAGATCAGCGGCTCCAGGCTGGGGTTGCCGCGGCTGCCGCTGCCACCCTGGGTGCGCACGATGTCGGCCAGCGACTGGCCGCTCTGGATCTGCGTCCAGCTCGGGCGGCCTAGCGTGCGGCTGTAGCTGCCGCGCAGTGCCAGCGATTCGCTCAGGTCCAGCTTCAGGTCGACGTTGGGCAGCACGTAGTTGTACTTGCCGCGGCCGCCGATGAAGCTGCTCTCCGGCGCGTAGACGATGTTCAGTTCGTTGGCCGAGCCCCAGCTGATGCCCGTCGGCACGCGCACCATCGCGCTGGATTCCACTTCGGTCTGCTCGTAGCGCACGCCGGCCGCCACGTGCAGCGGCATCGACCAGTCGAAGCTGGTGCGGTACTGCAGGTAGGCGCTGCGGGTCTTCTCGGTGGTGCGGATGTCTTCGGAGTACTCGGTCGGCGCGTAGTAGCAGGTCGGGCAGGCCGGGTCGGAGGCGGTACCGACCTGTGCGGCACGGTCGATCAGGCGGTCGAAGTCGAACACCAGGAACTGGCCGGTCAGGCGCGGATCGCTGTGCCCGGAGAAGGCCTTGAAGTACTTGGCCATGTTGTCCGCGTACCAGATGTCATCGGCATAGTCGGACGGCGAACCCAGGCCGCCCCAGGTATTGCGCTGCATGATGGCCGAGGCCGAGCGGTTCTCCACCTGGGTGTGGCCGACGCCGAAGTCCAGCGCCGAGTAGTCGGCGAAGCGGAACGTACCGCGGCCCTGGTACTGCTGCACCTTGGATTTGTTGTAGCTGTTCTGGAATACCGAGCCGGTGACCAGCGCATCGGACGCCTGCACGCCGCCCGGCGGCAGGGCGATGTTGATGATCGGCAGGTCGCCGCTGTAGTCGACGGTGGTGGTGCCGCGCACGAAGGCGGCCACGCCGAGCACGCCGGCCGAACCGTACGGGCTGTCCGGCTGCGATTCGGCCTGCGAGTTGTGCGCGTCGAACGACAGGTCCAACGCGTCGTTCACTTCCCAGTCCACATTGAAGCCGAGCGAGTGCATGTCGGTCTTGGTGGCCAGCCGCGCGCCGCCCATCGACACGTCCGAGTTGGTCATGTCCTCGCTGTAGATGATCGGCGCCGACACCGGGCCATTGGTCCAGATGCTGTCGCCCGGGCCGTAGTTGAACCACACCGACAGTTCGCTGCGCTGCTGCTGCACCTTGTTCTCGACATAGGTGTAGTCCAGCGTGGTGGTGATGTTGTCGGCCGGCTTCCACTGGAAGGTAGCCTGCGCGTTGGTGCGCTGGCGCTGCACGCCGTTGACGTTGTACGCGGTGTTCTGCGGCCGCGCATACACATCGTTCGGGCCCGGCCGGTTGGTGATGCGGTCCGAATAGCCCTGGCCCGGCTGCGGCAGGGCGCGCCAGTCGGTGGCTTCGTTGCCGTAGAACGTGGCCCAACCCTCGGCCACGGTGGCCTGGTTGAAGCCGGAGTCGCGCTCCTGGTGGCTGGCACTGAGCGACACGCCGAAGCGGTCGTCGGCATAGCGCTGGCTGAAGATGCCCGACAGCTCGCCGGTGACGTTGGAACCCTGCAGCGTGCGCGGCAGGTTGTCGTTGGACGAATCGTTGACCGCCTTCAGGCCGAGGCTGATCACCGGCTCCGACTCCAGCGGGCGCAGCGTCTTGATGTTGATGGTGGCGCCGATGCCGCCGGCCGGATTGTCGGCGCGGCTGGTCTTGTAGACCTCCACCGCCGAGATCGATTCGGAGGCGAGGTTGGCGAAGTCGAACGAGCGCGAGCCGTTGAGGCCACCACCGCCGTTGCCGAGATTGGACGCCGGCATCTGCCGGCCGTTCAACAGCACCAGGTTGTAGTCGGGGCCGATGCCGCGCACGGTCACCTTCGAGCCTTCGCCGCTGGAGGTGCGGTCGATCGACACGCCGCTGATGCGCTGCAGAGACTCGGCCAGGTTGGTATCGGGGAACTTGCCGATGTCCTCGGCGACGATGCCATCGACCACGCCCTGGCTGTCGCGCTTGAGGTTCATCGACGACTGCAGGCTGCCGCGGATGCCGGTGACCTGCACCGTATCGAGCGTGGCCGGGTCGGGTGTCTCGCCGGCAGGTGCGTCCTGCGCCCAGGCCGGTGCAGCAAGCGCTGCGAGCAGCGCGGAAGTGAGCATCGTCTTGCGAGGTACTGCCTTGTACGTCTTCATGGAAGCTCCCTCCCCAGGGAATTTGGTGGTGTCGTTGCGGCGTTGTCTCGATCGCGGGTTACTGCATGTGGCCGGATTGGAGCGACGGTTGACAGCGTTGTCAACAAACTGCCATCAAGTGCACCTGATCGGTGCTGGGGTGGGTTGTCATGTAAACGTTGCCATGAACGCGCTCATGCTGATGAATTCCCTTTGTCTGCGGGATTTCCAGCGGTTTTCCAGCAATGACAGCGCTGCCAATGGATCGGTGGAATTGAGTTGTGCGGTGCAGAACAAAACTGCGCGGATGCCGTTGTGCAGTGGTGGAACGCAGCCGTTGTTGCGCACTGACAGCGCTGGACAAATGGGGTAGGCGGCGGATGTCGTGCATGTCCGCTTGATGGCTTGAATCAATGACCGGGAGGACAGGTTCTGGACATGGCAACGACCGCCCGCGGACAACGCGTGTACGGTGCTGGGCACGCACAGTCACTTCATCCCGCACGGCGAAGCGGCAGCCGCCCGCGTGCGCCTGGATGCGAGGAAAACCGCAACGGACGCGTCGGTCCGCTGCGGCAGAAGTCAGCGCCGGCGCGGTGCGGCGGTCGATTCGCGATCCAGCACCGCGTGCTCGACGGTGATCATGCGTCCGGCCGTCTCGGCGCGGATGTGCTCGATCAGCTGCTCGGTCGCAAGCCGGCCCATGTGCGCGGTCGGCTGGCGCACTGTGGTCAGCGCCGGATAGATGTGGCCGGCGATCGGCGTGTCGTCGAAGCCGCACACCGAGAGGTCGCGCGGCACGCGCAGGCCACGCTCGCCCGCCACGCGGTACACCGCAGCCGCCATGTCGTCGTTGGCGGCGAAGATCGCCGTCGGCGGGTCATCCAGGTCGAGCAGGCTGTTGGCGGCGTCCACGCCGGACTCGAACGAGAACTGGCCGCTGACCACCAGTTCCGGGTCGTAGGCGATGCCCGCCTCGCGCAGCGCCTGGCGGTAACCGGCGTGGCGCCACTGGCAGGCACCGTGCGCGCGCGGGCCCTTGATGTGGCCGATGCGGCGATGGCCCTGCGCGACCAGGTGGCCGATCAGTTCGACCACGGCGGTGGTTTCATCCATGCGCACGCCGATGCGGCCTTCCGGGTGACGTGGCGCGATGCAGGCGAAGGGGATGTCCTGTTCTTCCAGGTACGACAGCACCACCTCGTCGTCGGTCAGCGGCGGGATCAGCACCACGCCGTCCGGGCGCGAATTCTCGAACAGCGCGGCCAGGTCGGGCAGGGTGCGGCGGCCGGTGCCGACCGGGCCCAGGATCAGGTTGTAGTGCTGCGCATGGCAGGCTTCCAGCATCCCGCTCTGGATTTCCATCAGGTAGTTGCGCGAGGGATTGTTGTAGACCAGCGCCAGTGCATACGAGCGCTGCCCGGCCAGGCTGCGCGCCGACAGGTTGGGCTTGTAGCCCAGCCGCGCCACCGCCACCAGCACGCGTTCGCGGGTCTGCTCGCGCACGTTCGGCTCATGGTTGAGCACGCGCGACACGGTCTTGATCGAAACCCCTGCAACGGCGGCGACATCCTCGATTCGACTGCGCATGATGCGATGGTTCCTCCTGGAAGGCGGCGGGCACGCGGCGATGGTAGTGCGTGCTGGCCCGGTCGGTGTTGCCGAAGCAGGCGGATGTTGCCACGACATGAGGGGCGCTGGCACGTCCCGATTTCGTGTCGCGATGCAGCACCCACGCACTGCGCTGGCATGTCGATGATGCGCCAGGCCCCGTGGTTGCGGGACGGCGGGCACGTTGCCCGCGAACAACGATTGACAGCAGCGGGGTCGCCTTATATGACAGCGCTGTCAGGAGCGGTGCGCAAGCGCCCATGCCGGCGTGCGGTCGCAGACACGCGCGCCAGGAACTTCATCCACGGAGGTAGAGCCCAGTGAATCGCCCCACCCAGACCCTTCTTGCCAGCTGCCTGCTGGCCGCCCTTGCCGCGCCCGTCGGTGCCGCACCGGCCAGCGGTGAACGCCTGCAGGACTGGCCGCGCGTGCACAGCGCGATCACCACCGATGCGCAGATCGAAAGCCGCGTGCAGCAGATCCTTTCGCAGATGACGCTGGCGCAGAAGATCGGGCAGATGACCCAGGCCGAGATCAAGACGATCACGCCCGAGCAGGTACGCCGCTACTACATCGGTTCGGTGCTCAACGGCGGTGGCTCGTGGCCGGGCATGGACAAGCACGCCAGCGTGCAGGACTGGCTGAAGCTGGCGGACGCCTACCATGCCGCCTCGCTGGCTACCGATGCGAAGACGCCGGTGCCGGTGATCTGGGGCACCGATGCGGTGCATGGCCACAACAACGTGCTGGGGGCCACCCTGTTCCCGCACAACATCGGCCTGGGCGCGGCCGGTGATCCGGAACTGATCGAACGCATCGGCGAAGCGACCGCACGCTCGGTGCGCGCCACCGGCATCGGCTGGGTGTTCGCGCCCACCCTGGCCGTCGCCCACGACCCGCGCTGGGGCCGCACCTACGAAAGCTATTCGTCCGACCCGGCGGTGATCCGCAGTTTCGCCCATGCCTACGTCAAGGGCGCGCAGGGCGCGTTCAAGGATGACGGCAACGTGATCACCACCGCCAAGCACTACCTCGGCGATGGCGCCACCGACAGCGGCCGTGACCAGGGCGAAGCGCTGGTCGACAAGGCGACGATGGTCAACGTGCATGCGCAGGGCTACTACGGTGCACTGGCCGAAGGCGCGCAGACGGTGATGGCCTCGTTCAACAGCTGGAACGATCGTGCCGCAGGCGTCGACTACGGCAAGATGCACGGCAGCAAGGCGCTGCTGACCGACGCGCTGAAGGACAAGATGGGCTTCGACGGCTTCGTCGTCTCCGACTGGAACGGCATCGCCCAGGTGCCCGGCTGCCGCAACGACAGCTGCGCGCAGGCGATCAACGCCGGCATCGACATGGTGATGGTGCCCGACGACTGGAAGGCCTTCATCGACAACACCACCGCGCAGGTGCAGAAGGGCGAGATCCCGATGGCGCGCATCGACGATGCGGTGACGCGCATCCTGCGGGTGAAACTGCGCGCCGGCCTGTTCGAGCACAAGCCGTCCGACAGCCGCTACGCCGGCGATGCCACCGCCGTGCAGCACCGCGATCTGGCGCGCCGTGCGGTGCGCGAATCGCTGGTGCTGCTGAAGAACGACAACAAGGTCCTGCCGCTGCGCCGCGATGCGCGTGTGCTGGTGGTCGGCAAGGGCGCCGACAACATCGGTGACCAGTCCGGTGGCTGGTCGCTGACCTGGCAGGGCACCGAGAACAAGAATGCCGATTTCCCCAATGCCGATTCGGTACTGGGTGCGCTGCGCGCCGAACTGGGTACGGACAAGGTCAGCTTCAGTGCCGATGGCCAGGGCGTCGACCCGAAGGCGTTCGACGTGGTGCTGGCGGTGATCGGTGAGACGCCATATGCGGAAACCAACGGCGACATCCTCGCCTCTGACACCGTGAGCCACAGCCGTGCCTACCCGCAGGACCTGGCCGCGCTGAAGGCCGCCGCTGCGACCGGCAAGCCGGTGGTGACGGTCTATATGTCCGGCCGCCCGATGTACACCAACGACCTGCTCAACCTGTCCAGCGCCTTCGTCGCGGCCTGGCTGCCGGGCACCGAAGGCAAGGGCGTGACCGACGTGCTGGTGGCCGGCAAGAGCGGCAAGCCCGCCAACGACTTCCGCGGCCGCCTCAGCTTCCCGTGGCCGGGCGTGCCGTGCCCGGCACCGATCGACCGGCCCGATGCGAAGAAGCCGTCGCTGTTCGCGCTCGGCTATGGCCTGAGCTACGCCAAGGGTGGCAAGGTCGCCAGGCTTGACGAAGCCGACCCGGACAGCTGCGGCGAAGTGACCGTGCTGCCGATCTTCAACCGTGCCGACACGCCGCCGTTCGCGCTGCACGTGGCGGCCGCGGGTGCGACCCAGCCGCTCGGCAGCGACCTCAACGCCACGCTGCGCTGGCCGACCGCCAAGCCGGTGGTGCAGGTGCGCACCGTGCAGGTGAACACCCAGCAGGACGCCAAGGAAGTGACCTGGCTGGCCCCGGCGCAGCTGATCGCACGCAGCACCTCGCGCCGCAACCTGGGCGCCCTGGCGCGCAGCAACGGCGCGCTGCAGTTCGACGTGCAGCTGGTGAAGCGCCCGGCTTCGCCGGTGAAGGTGACCATGCAGTGCGGCAGTGGCTGCGAGGGCGGGGTGGACATCGCCCCGCTGCTGGGCAAGCTGTCGCCCGGGCAGAAGCAGACGGTGACCGTGCCGCTGGCGTGCTTCGCCAAGCAGGGTGTTGCCCTGGGCGCGGTGGAGGCGCCGTTCGTGGTGACCGCGGACAAGCCGTTCGCTGCGGCCTTCACCCAAGTCAAGCTGACCGCCAATACGGCTGATGCCAAAGGCGCTGTGACCTGCCCGTAAGCCCCGCGGTAGCGCCGGGCCATGCCCGGCGTTGCCCGTGATCGCGCGCGGGAATGCATTCCGCCGGGCATGGCCCGGCGCTACCGGTGGGTCCATGCTGCCGAGCCATGCCCGGCGAACGCAGTAGATCCACGCCATGCGTGGATGAGCCATCCCAAAGGCAAAAAAAAGCCCCGCAGTGCGGGGCTTTTTTCTTATCGCTTCATGGAACCGAAGAACTCGTCGTTGGACTTGGTGTTCTTCATCTTGTCCAGCAGGAATTCCATCGCGGCCATTTCATCCATCGGATGCAGCAGCTTGCGCAGGATCCAGATCTTCTGCAGCAGTTCCGGTTCGATCAGCAGGTCTTCGCGGCGGGTGCCCGAACGGTTGATGTCGATGGCCGGGAACACGCGCTTTTCAGCGATGCGGCGGCTCAGGTGCACTTCGCTGTTGCCGGTGCCCTTGAACTCTTCGTAGATCACCTCGTCCATCTTCGAGCCGGTGTCGACCAGCGCGGTGGCGATGATGGTCAGGCTGCCGCCTTCTTCCACGTTGCGCGCGGCACCGAAGAAGCGCTTCGGACGGTGCAGGGCGTTGGCGTCGACACCACCGGTCAGCACCTTGCCCGAGCTCGGCACCACGTTGTTGTAGGCGCGGGCCAGGCGGGTGATGGAGTCCAGCAGGATCACCACGTCCTTCTTGTGCTCGACCAGGCGCTTGGCGCGCTCGATGACCATTTCGGCCACCTGCACGTGGCGCGCGGCCGGCTCGTCGAAGGTCGAGCTGATGACCTCGCCGCGCACGGTGCGCTGCATTTCGGTCACTTCTTCCGGGCGCTCGTCGATCAGCAACACGATCAGGTGCACGTCCGGGTGGTTGGTGGTGATGGCGGTGGCCACCTGCTGCATCATCATCGTCTTGCCGGCCTTCGGCTGGGAAACGATGAGCGAGCGCTGGCCCTTGCCCTGCGGCGCCATCAGGTCGAGGATGCGGCCGGTGATGTCTTCCGACGAACCGTTGCCGCGCTCCAGGGTGAAGCGGCGACGCGGGAACAGCGGGGTCAGGTTCTCGAACAGCACCTTGTTCTTCGACGCTTCGATCGGCTCACCGTTGATGGTGTCGACGATGTTCAGTGCGAAGTAGCGTTCGCCGTCCTTCGGGAAGCGGATGCGGCCGGAGATGTGGTCGCCGGTGCGCAGGTTGAAGCGGCGGATCTGGCTGGGCGAGATGTAGGTGTCGTCCGGGCCGGCCAGGTAGCTGGCCTCGGCCGCGCGCAGGAAGCCGAAGCCGTCGGGCAGGATTTCCAGCACGCCGTCGGCGGCGACGCCGTCACCGTGGCGGGTCAGCACCTTCAGCAGGGCGAAGATGACGTCCTGCTTGCGGGCGCGGGCGACGCCTTCGGAGATCTGCAGCTGCTCGGCGATTTCCAGCAGCTTCTGCGCCGGCATGCGCTTGAGGTCGCTCAGCGAGTAGACCGGGAAGCCTTCCGGCACGTTGGCGTGCGGGCGCGGCACGAAGGGCTGCTGCTCGCCGCCGTCCTGCGGCATGCCGTCATCGCGGCCACGGCCACCACGGTCGCGGTCGCGACGGTTGCGGAAGCGGTCGCGGCGGTTGCCCTGGCCCTGCTGGCCGTTATGGCCACCCTGGTTGTAGGGGTTGTTGTTCTGGCCCTGGCCCTGGTTCTGGCCACCGCCCTGGTGGTTCTGCTGGCGCTGGCCGGATTCGCGGCCTTCGCCACCTTCACCGCCGCCGGAGGCGGGGGCTTCAGCGGCAGGCGCGCTCGGCGCGGGGGCGGCTGCGGCCGGTGCCGGCGCTTCGGGCGCGGCTGCCAGCGGCAGGGTCGGCTGCGCGGGGGCAGCGCTGGTTTCGGCGGCGGCCGGAGCGGCTGCCTTGCTCACGCGGGGCTTGCGCACGCGCTTTTCGGCGGGCGCATCGGCGCTGCCGGTTTCGGGAGTGTTATCGGACAAGAGCGTTATTCCTCGCTTGAAGGTGCGAGCGCCCGGCTGGGGCGGCGAACGTTGGGAATGGGTCTGGAAGAAACTGCGTCCAGAGGGTGCGGCACGCGAACGCGGCCGGATATGCCGACACTATCATCGGCCAGCGGCGCCGTGCAAGGGTCACCGGGAACTGCATTCATGTGGGCGCGGGGCGCCCAGCGGCAGCCGCGGTCAGCGGCTGCCGTGGAACAGCAGGATCAGGCCAGGGCCTTGTCCAGCAGGCCGGCCAGCTGGGCCTTGCCCACCGCACCGATCTGCTCGCCGACCTTTTCGCCGTCCTTGAAGACGACCAGGTACGGGATCGAACGCACGTGGTACTTGGCGGCCAGCGCACGGTTGTTGTCGACGTTGACCTTGGCGATCTTGGCGCGGCCCTGGTAGGCGTCGGCCAGTTCGTCCAGCGCGGGGGCGATCATCTTGCAGGGGCCACACCACTCGGCCCAGAAATCGACCAGCACCGGTTCCTTGGAATTCAGCACGGCGCTATCAAAGTCGGCATCGCCGACGTGTACAACCTTGTCGCTCATCTTGGTTTCTCGTCTTGAATTGCACCCGGCCAGGCCGGAGGTGGGTGAACTGGGCCATGCCCGGTGGCGCGACCCTCGTCGTTGCCTCGCGGCGGTCTGCCGCGGTGCGTTCGGCGGAATGCCTGGACGCTCACGGCCGGCAGTGTACCCCTATCGCGCGGCGGGGACAGTTGCTGGCTGGAACCCAGCGTATCGTGATCGTGTCCCAGCCCGGTATGTGTCGGATTTCACTGTCTTGGAGAACATGGGGGTGGCACCGGGGCGGGGCCAGTGGCCCTGGCGGGGCCGTTCAAGTGGCGTGCGGCTGGGTGAAGGGCGGGTAGGGGCCTGGCGTCTCCGGGCGCGGTGAGACGGGTGGTTCCGGTTTGCCGGCCCGAGTGCGTTAAACTGGGGCATTGTGCGGCGTGCGGACCGGGTGGTCCCAGCCTGCCAACCCGCCGCAGGGGCCGCAGTTTGCGACGGTTCCCCTAGACGCTGAAGTGCCAGCCGCCCCGTGGGCCGGCGGCCATACCAAGACGGACACATGAGCGACAAACCGCTGACCGATTTGACCTTCTCCTCCTTCGAGCTGCATCCGGCCCTGCAGGCTGGTCTTGAAGGAGCTGGATTCACCCGCTGCACCCCGATCCAAGCGCTGACCCTGCCGGTCGCGCTGCCCGGCGGTGATGTGGCCGGCCAGGCGCAGACCGGCACCGGCAAGACGCTGGCCTTCCTGGTCGCTGTCGTGAACCGCCTGCTGACGCGTCCGGCGCTGGCCGACCGCAAGCCGGAAGACCCGCGCGCGCTGATCCTGGCCCCGACCCGCGAACTGGCCATCCAGATCCACAAGGATGCGGTGAAGTTCGGTTCCGACCTGGGCCTGCGTTTCGCCCTGGTCTACGGCGGCGTTGATTACGACAAGCAGCGCGAGCTGCTGCAGCAGGGCGTGGACGTCATCATCGCCACCCCGGGCCGCCTGATCGACTACGTGAAGCAGCACAAGGTGGTCTCGCTGCATGCCTGCGAGATCTGCGTGCTGGACGAAGCCGACCGCATGTTCGACCTGGGCTTCATCAAGGACATCCGCTTCCTGCTGCGCCGCATGCCGGAGCGCACCACCCGCCAGACCCTGCTGTTCAGCGCCACCCTCAGCCACCGCGTGCTGGAGCTGGCCTATGAGCACATGAACGAGCCGCAGAAGCTGGTGGTCGAAGCCGAGACCATCACCGCCGCGCGCGTGCGCCAGCGCATCTACTTCCCGGCCGACGACGAGAAGATCCCGCTGCTGCTGGGCCTGCTGTCGCGCAGCGAAGGCGCGCGCACCATGGTCTTCGTCAACACCAAGGTGTTCGTCGAGCGCGTGGCCCGTTCGCTGGAAAAGGCCGGCTACCGCGTCGGCGTGCTGTCCGGCGACGTGCCGCAGAAGAAGCGCGAGAGCCTGCTCAACCGCTTCCAGAAGGGCCAGCTGGAAATCCTGGTGGCCACCGACGTGGCTGCCCGCGGCCTGCACATCGACGGCATCAAGTACGTCTACAACTACGACCTGCCGTTCGATGCCGAAGACTACGTGCACCGCATCGGCCGTACCGCGCGCCTGGGCGAAGAGGGTGATGCGATCAGCTTCGCCTGCGAGCGCTACGCGATGGGCCTGCCGGACATCGAGGCGTACATCGAGCAGAAGATTCCGTCCGAGCCGGTCACCAAGGAACTGATGACCCCGCTGCCGCGCCCGGAACGCCCGGCCCCGGCCGAAGGCGAGGAAGGCGACGACAACGAAAGCGTCGGCCAGATCTTCCGCGAAGCGCGCGAAGCCCGCGCCGCCGAGGAAGAGCGTCGTGGCGGTGGCCGCAGTGGCGGCCGTTCCGGCAGCGGCGGTGGTGGCCGTGGTGGTCGCGACGGTGAGCGCAGCGGCGAACGCCGTTCGCGTGGCCCGCGCAAGCCGCGCGTGGAAGGCGGGCAGGGTGCTGCCGCGCCGGTCGCCGGTGCCGAAGGCGCCGTTGCCCAGGCCCCGCGTCCGCCGCGCCCGCCGCGTGCCGAAGGCGCGCCGGAAGGTGCCGCCGATGGCGAGCACAAGACGCGCAAGCGTCGTCGTCGCCGCCACGGCCGTCCGGTCGAAGGTGCCGAGGGCGCGCAGAACACCGCCGGCAATGGCGCCAGCCCGGTCACCCCGGTGCAGGTGGTGGCCAAGCCGGTGCGTACGGCCGCCGACACCGGTGATTCGTTCCTGACCCGCATCGGCCGCAAGATCCGCCGGATGCTGTCGGGCAGCTGATCGGTGTGCCGACCAACGGTCGGCACCCACCACGATCAGCGGGTAGCACCCGACCGTTGGTCGGGTGGCTTTAACGGCGTGCCGACCAACGGTCGGCACCCACCACCAACGGTCGGCACCCACCAAACCGACCGGTAGCGCCCGACCGTTGGTCGGGCGGCGTTGAGGGTGTGCGAAAAATCCGCCGGGCATGGCCCGGCGCTACCGATCCGTCGCGCGGCTCCTGCATAATCGGGGCATGAGTGTCCTGCGCTTCGACAATGTCAGCAAACAGTACGCCGGTGGCCACGAAGCCCTGACCGATGTCAGCTTCGAAGTAGCCCCCGGCGAAATGCTGTTCGTCACCGGCCATTCCGGGGCGGGCAAAAGCACCCTGCTCAAGTTGATCCACCTCGACGAGCGGCCCAGCCGCGGCGCCGTGGTGTTCGACGAGCGCAACCTGCTGAAGGTGCGCGGCGGCGACATCCCGCGCCACCGGCGCGCGGTCGGTGCGGTCTACCAGGACCACCGCCTGCTGATGGACCGCTCCATCGCCGAGAACGTGGCCCTGCCGCTGATCCTGCGCGGCACCCGGCGCGGCGACATCGCCAAGCGCGTGCGCTCGGTGCTGGAACGCATGGGCCTGGGCCACCGCGAGAAGGCGCTGCCCTCGCAGCTGTCGGCCGGTGAGCAGCAGCGCGTGGGCATCGCCCGCGCGATCGTGGGCGAACCCAAGCTGCTGGTGGCCGATGAGCCGACCGGCAACCTCGACCCGACCCTGGCGGCGGAGATCATGGCCCTGTTCGCCGAGCTGCCCTCGCGCGGCACCAGCGTGCTGGTGGTCAGCCACGACCTGCCGCTGCTGCGCCGCATGCGCAAGCGCGTGCTGATCCTCGACCATGGCCGGCTGGCGGACGACATCTCGCCGCAGGACCTGGCGGAGTAACGCATGGGCAAGAACGAAAACAGCGAAGCCGCCGCACCGTCGCGCCTGGGCGTGTGGTTCCACCACCACGCGCACAGCGTGGTGTTCAGCCTGGGCCGCGCCTGCCGCAAGCCCTGGGCGACCCTGCTGACGGTGATGGTCATGGCGCTGGCGCTGGCCCTGCCGCTGGGCCTGTCCATCGCCCTGGACAACCTCAAGCAGTTCGCCGGCAGCGTGCAGCAGTCGCGCGACATCAATGTGTTCCTGAAGGCCAACGTCGATGGCCCGGGCGCGCTGCGCCTGGCCGGCGAGCTGCGTGACCGCCAGGACGTGGCCAACGTGACCGTGCGCACGCCGGAACAGGGCCTGCAGGAACTGCGCGATGCCGGCCTCGGCGAGGCCATCGACGCACTCAACGACAACCCGCTGCCGTCGCTGCTGGTGGTCACCCCCGGCCAGGGCCAGGATGACGCGCGCCTGGCGCGCGCGCTGGAAAGCCTGCCCGGTGCCGACCTGGTGCAGCACGATGCCCTGTGGCGGCAGCGCCTGGATGCCTGGTTGGCCTTCGGTGCGCGCCTGGTGCAGGTGCTGTCCGCGCTGCTCGGTGCCGGTGCCGCGCTGGTGGTGGGCAATACGGTGCGCCTGGACATCCAGGCCCGCCGCGAGGAAATCGGCGTGCTGCAGCTGCTGGGTGCCAGCGATGGCTTCATCCGCCGCCCGTTCCTGTACCTGGGCGCCTGGTATGGCCTGGGCGCCGGTGCGGTCGCGCTGGCACTGATCGGCGTGGCCGGCACCGCCCTGCGTGCGCCGCTGGCCGATCTGTCGCGCAGCTACGGCAGCCCGTTCGTGCTGCATGGCCTGGACCTGCTGCACGGCAGCCTGGTGCTGCTGGGCACGCTGCTGCTCGGCTGGCTGGGTGCCTGGCTGGTGACCGGCCACTTCCTCCGCCAGACCCGCCCCACCGACACCTGAGACCGGCATGCGACCGCAAGCGTTGAAGCACCTTGAAGGGCCCGCGACGCGGGTGATGGTGGTCGATGGTTCCAAGCTGGTGCGCAAGCTGATTGCCGACGTGCTGCAGCGTGACCTGCCGGGCGTCGAAGTCATCGGCTGCGACAGCATCGAGGAAGCGCAGCAGGTGCTGGCACAGGGTCCGGTGGATCTGGTGACCACCTCGCTGACCCTGCGCGATGGCGACGGCCTGGCGCTGGCCAAGAGCGTGCGCGAAGCCGCCGGCCAGGCCTACGTGCCGGTCATCGTGGTCTCCGGCGATGCGCAGCAGCACCTGGAACAGCGCCGCTTCACCGAGTACGTCACCGATTATTTCGACAAGGCGCTGGGCCACGAGGCGCTGGCGACCTTCATCCGCGGCTACGTGCAGCCGCAGACCATTCCCGGCGCCACCATCCTCTATGTCGAGGACAGCCGGGTGGTGGCCGAAGCGACCAAGCGCATGCTCGAGCGGCAGCAGCTGAACGTGCTGCACGTGGTCAGCGCCGAGGAAGCCTTCACCCTGCTTACCGCCGAATCGCTGGGCCGCAGCCGCCACCGCATCGACCTGGTGCTGACCGACGTCACCCTGAAGGGTGAGCTGAGCGGCCGCGACGTGGTGCAGCGCGTGCGCGTGGATTTCGGCTACGGCAAACGCCGCCTGCCGGTGCTGGTGATGACCGGCGACGGCAACCCGCACAACCAGACCGGGCTGCTGCAGGCCGGTGCCAACGATCTGGTGCTCAAGCCGATCGAGGAACGCCTGCTGGTGACCAAGGTGCTGTTCCAGCTGCGGCTGGCCCGTTTGAACGATGGACCCCTGTTGCGATAGAAGTGGCGCGATGATTGATGACGTAGTGGACACCCCGACGATCCAGCTGGAACCGAGCTGGAAGCAGCACGTCGGTGATTACCTGTTGCAGCCGCAGATGCGCGAACTGTCCGCCTTCCTGCGCCAGCGCAAGGCCACCGGTGCAACGGTATTTCCGCCGGGCCCGCAGATCTTCGCCGCGTTCGACGCCACGCCGTTCGAGCAGGTGAAGGTGGTGATCCTCGGCCAGGACCCGTACCACGGCCGCGGCCAGGCCCATGGCCTGAGCTTCTCGGTGGCCCCGGGCGTGCCGGTGCCACCGTCGCTGCTGAACATCTACAAGGAAATCGAAGGCGACCTCGGCATCGCCCGGCCCGACCACGGTTGCCTGGTGCCCTGGGCACAGCGCGGCGTGCTGCTGCTCAACGCCGTGCTGACCGTCGAGGAAGGCCAGGCCGGTGCCCACCAGGGGCGCGGCTGGGAAGGATTCACCGATCACGTGGTGGACGTGCTCAACCGCGAGCGCGACGGCCTGGTGTTCATGCTCTGGGGCGCGTACGCGCAGAAGAAGGGCAAGGTGATCGACACCCGTCGCCACCGCGTGCTGAAGTCGCCGCACCCCTCGCCGTTGTCGGCGCACCGGGGCTTCCTCGGCTGCCACCACTTTTCGATGGCCAACGAGTACCTGCAGCGCCAAGGCAAGGCACCGATCGACTGGTCACTGCCGCCACGCGCCGCACTCTGACGGCACGCGGGCGAGGCGTTACTCGGTCAGCATTTCGATGATGGCGTGCGCGACCTGGCGCTTGCGTGGCGGCAACCGCCGCAGCAGGGTCAGGATCGCGTTTTCCTGCGGGCTGCGCGCCGCCTCCACCACTGCGGTCTCCGGTGGCGCCAGGTCGCCATCGTCGGGACGCCCGGGGCCACGACCAGTGGCCAGCCACTCAAAGTGGACCTGCGTCACAATCGCGAGTTTCGAGAGATGTTGCACGCTGGGAACGGTGCCGCCCTCACGTTCCCACTGGGCCACGGCGCTGCGGCGGACCCCGCAATGCAACGCCAACTGCGTTTGAGAAAGGCCAGCCGTTAGTCGGGCCCGCCGGATTCTGTCGCACATCGACTGCATTTTTCACCCCCTCTCCATGTTCGGTAAGCGCTGCTTCCCTGACAGCAATACTTTTTCTGCGTGTACAGAATTGCTGTCACTGTCTGCACTTCAAGAGGCCTGCGCGTCGTTCCTGCGCGCCAGCAAGCGCCTCTTCCCCCCGATTTCACGCCGTCTTGTTTGACGGCCTTTCGTTGCCTCGCATTAATCGCACCGAACCGGAAATGAACGCAGTCCCACGCAGGGAGCGACACCGGCGGAGCGATTACTCCAGGACGACGCGCTGATCACGTCGCCACGGCGTGCCTCTGCCAAAAATCGGCGGAGAACGATGCATGGTTAATGTGAAGGGCGTGAAAGCATCGTCATTGCGCTGGCAGGCGCTGGTGATGCTGGTGGTCCTGGCAATGCTTTCCTGCCTGGGGCGCGCACAGGCCCAGTCCGCCTGCACCGCCGGGGCCTGCGTCAGCGCCGGGCCGCGCCTGGTCTCGGTCGATTCCACCCAGAGCCCGATCCTCAATCTGCTGTTCAGCGCGCTGCTGCCGGGCACCAGCCTCAATCTCAGCGTCGCCGACTGGAACAGCTTGGCGGGCGCCAACGTCAATCTGAATGCACTGCTGACCCAGCTCAATGGCGGCGTCACCGTCAGCGACCCCAGCCAGGTGCTCAATACCAACATCAGCCTGGGCCAGCTGCGTGCGGCGATGGTGCAGGTGCTGCAGGCCGACGGCCAGACCGCCGCGGCCAACGTGCTGAACGTGCTGCCGCTGGGCGTGGCCGGAACCTCCGGCAGCATCCGCCTGGCCGACATCCTGCAGGTCGCGCTGCCGACCGGTTCGCTGGCCACGGTGCGCCTGAACGTGCTCGACCTGCTGACCGGCGGCGTGCAGCTCTACAACTTCCGCAACGTGCTGACCACGCCGACGCCGATCACGGTGAAAACTGCGGCACTCGGTCTGAACGGCGTGGCCAACGTGCGCCTGTGGGCGCAGGTGATCGAACCGCCGAGCTACACCTGCGGCACGGTGGGCGCGGCATTCCACAGCGCGGCCATCCGCATCAAGCTCGACCTGGACCTGGTGCAGGGCCTGAACACCGGCACCCTCACCGCCGCGTTGAACGGGCTCAACCTGCTCGGTGTCTCGCTGTCCAACACCAGCGTCAGCGCCGACGTGCTGCACCTGCAGGTCTACGCCGATGTCGCACGCGCCGAAGGCTCGATCTCGGCGGTGAACCTGGTCGGCAACGCGGTGACCCTGCAGGCGCGCCCGGGCCTGGTGAACCTGTATGTCGGCCAGATCAGCGACGCCACCTTCTTCAACCGCAGCACCGTGCTGACCGACACCGCCCTCACCACCGCCACCCTGACCAACCTCAGCGTGAAGGTGCGGGTGGGCGTGACCCTGCTGGGTGCGACGGTGCCGGTGGCCGACATCACCATCCCGATCGCAGTGGGTATCCGCGGCTATGCCACCGCGACACCGGGCCTGCAGAGCGCCAGCTTCACCGGGCCCTATCCACAGACACGCACGCTCACCGCCGGCACGGTCAGCGCGGCCACGCTGGTATCCACCCTGGTCAACTCGCTCAACATCCAGCTCATCAGTGGCAATCCACAGGTGACCCTGCTGGGATCGGTGTCGCTGCCGTTGCCGGTAGCCGATCTGGTCAACGGCATCGTCAACACGCTGCTGACGCCGGTACGCACGCTGGTCAATGCGGTGGTGACGCCGGTGCTGACCGCCGTGCTGGGCGGCGTGGTCGACAACCTGCTCGGCCTGCTCGGCATCCGCGTGGGCCAGGCGGTGTTCACCGTGGAAGGCGTGACCCAGGCCTGCGCCGCCACCCTGCAGCTGGTGAAGGACCTGCAGCCGACCAGCGATACCGGCCGCTTCAACCTGTCCATCACCTACAACGGCAGCACGGTGGGCTCGGCCAGCAACGTCGGCAACAACGGCGCCACGGCGGCGATCATCACCGTGCCCGGCGGCAGCTATGCGCTGGCCGAAGCGGCGGCGGCCGGTACCACGCTGACCCGCTATGCCAGCACCTGGCAGTGCACCGACCAGAACAACACCGTGGTCTCGTCCGGCAGCGGCGGCAGTTTCACCCTGCAGGCACCGGCGATGACCGCCACCGCCACCACCCTGGTGTGCCGCATCACCAACCGCACGCGGCAGGCCGATCTGTCGATCACCAAGAGCGATGGCAGCGGCACCTATACGCCGGGTGGCACGGCGACCTACACGCTGCAGGTGGTCAACAACGGGCCCGACGCGGTGACCAATGCGACGGTCACCGACACCCTGCCCAACGGTACCACCCTGCGTGGTGCCTGGACCTGCAGCGCGACAAGCGGCAGCACCTGCGCGGCGGCCAGTGGCGGCGCGGTGGGCGGCAATGCAGTGAACGTGGGCGTGAACCTGGTCAACGGTGGCCAGGCAACGATCAGCGTGCCAGTGAGCTTCAGCAACAACCCGGGCGCCTACTAGCGCGCGGTGCGGTGCAGTGCGCGCGGGGAATGCCCTGCGCGGGGGAAGGACGGGACCACCGATGCCGGATGCCTGCAGCAGGCGACGGCGTGCATTCGAGGACGGACGCATGGCAGCAGTGGGCAGGCAGGGCAGGGCAGGCAGGGCATCGGCCGGCATCGCGCATGCCATGGCCGTGCTGGCGTTGCTGCTGCCGCCGCCGCTGCTGGCGCAGAGCTACCCGAACCCGCTGAACAACACCGCCACGGTGACCGCACCGACCGACGTGGCCGACCCGACGCCGGGCAACAACAGCGCTACCGATACCAACGCACTGGCGCTGCAGGCGCAGCTGAGCGTGAGCAAGAGCCTGGCCAGCGCCAGCCCCGTGGCCGCGGGCGGCCCGGTGCAGTACCGTATCCAGGTGAACAACGCAGGGCCGTCGGCGGCCAGTGGCGTCGGCGTGGTCGATACGGTGTCCTCGCTGCTGACCAACGTGACCTGGACCTGCCAGGCGACCACGGCTGCGTCGTCCTGTGCGCAGCCCAGTGGCAGCGGCAATGCGGTGAACGTGCTGGTCAACGTCGGCGTGGGCGACAGCGTGGTGCTGCTGGTGAACGGCACGGCGCCGGCCGCGACCCCGGCCACGGTGCCGGCCAACAGTGTGTCGCTGGTGCTGCCGTCGGGCACGACCGACCCGACCCCGGGCGACAACAACGCCACCACCCCGGCCGTGCCGGTGCAGGCCAATGCGCTGGTCGCGGCCAACGACAGCTTCACCACGCCCATTTCCTCCACCACCGGCGGCAGCACGCCGACGGTGCTGGGCAACGACACCCTGAACGGCCAACCGGTGGTCGGCGGCAACCTGATCATCTCGCTGCAGAACGCGCCGGCGGGCTTCACCATCAACAGCGCCGGCGTCATCGCGGTGCCGGCCGGTGCTGCGGCGGGCGCGACGTCGATCGGCTACCAGATCTGCGAGAACGCCTCGCCGACCAACTGCGCCACCGCGACGGCGAGCCTGGTCATCGCACCCACGGCCGTGGCCGACAGCTTCAACGTGCAGGCGGGCACCGCATCGCTGACCGGCAACCTGGCCGCCAACGACAACGCACCGGCCGGCGCCACCTACAGCCAGACCGGTACGCCGGTCGCCGGTGCAACCATCAGCAGCACCGGTACGCTGACCTACGCACCGGCCGGCAACATCACCCAGCCCGTGCAGATCAACTACCAGGTGTGCCTGCCCGCGCCGAATGCCAGCGTCTGCTCGACGTCGACCGCATCGGTGGTGGTGGGTGCCAACGTGCTGGTCGCCAACGACGACACCTTCGCCACGCCGCTGCCGCCGGGTGCGGGCGGCACCACGCCCAGCGTGCTGCTCAACGACACCTTCGCCGGCAACCCGGTGCCGCAGGCCGGCGTGACCCTCAGCCTGGTCGGCGCGCCCAGCGGCTTCTCGATCAACCCCGACGGCACCATCGTCGTGCCGGCGACTGCGGCGGCCGGTCCGCTGTCGCTGTTGTACCGCTTCTGCGACAACGCCGCGCCGGCCAACTGCGCCACGGCCACCGCCAACCTGGTGGTCAGCCCCGATGCGGTGAACGATGCGGTGAGCACCCCGGGCGGTGGTCGACCGGTAACCGGCACCCTGGCCGGCAACGACAACTTCGCCAGCAGCTCGGTCTTCTCTCTGGGCACCCAGGCCACCCGCGGCACGGCCGTGGTCAACGCCGATGGCACCTTCACCTACACCCCGGCCAACGCCAATACCGGGCCGGATACCTTCACCTACCAGCTGTGCCTGCCGGCACCGAACGGCACCGTCTGCGATACCGCAACGGTGACCGTGAGCGTGGCCGCCAACGCGCTGGCGGCGGCCGACGATCTGTTCGCCGCGCCGCTGCAGCCGGGGACCACCACCGCCATCAGCCTGCTCGGCAACGACACCCTCAACGGCACGGCGGTGACACCGGCGGGCGTCAGCCTGGCACTCAACGGCGCACCGGCCAGCATCACCGCCAACGCCGCTGGCCAGCTGCAGGTGGCGGCCGGCGCGGCGTCGGGTGCCTTCACCTTCAGCTACGAGATCTGCGAACTGCCGGGCGCAACCAACTGCGCCACCGCCAACGTGCAGCTGGTCATCGCCCCCGATGCGGTGGATGACAGCTTCGCCGCGACCGCGGGCGTCGCTTTGGCCAACACCGTGGCCGGCAATGACAACGTGCCGGCGGGTTCGCAGTTCAGCCTGCTGGCCGGCGCCGCCCACGGTACGGTCAGCGTCAACGCCGACGGCAGCTTCAGCTACACCGCGCAGGGCACGTACGCGGGTGCGGACAGCTTCCGCTACCAGGTCTGCCTGCCGGCGCCCAATGGCGGCATCTGCGATGCGGCCACGGTGACGGTGAACGTGGCCGTCGCCGCCGTCGTGGCCGGCAATGACGACTTCACCGCTGCGCCGGTGCCCGGCACCGGTGGCAGCACGGCCAGCGTGCTGGCCAACGACACCCTCAACGGTGTGGCGATCGACCCGGCGCAGGCCACCCTGTCGCTGATCAATGCCCCGCCGGCCGGCTTCACGCTGGCGCCCACCGGCGAACTGCAGGTGCCGGCCGGTGCTCCCGCCGGCCCGCTGAGCCTGACCTACCAGCTGTGCCAGGCCGGCACCAGCAACTGCGCCACCGCCACCATCGTCGTAGTGATCGCGCCGCAGGCCGTGGCCGACAGCTTCACCACCCAGGTCGGGCGTGCGGTCAGCGGCAACGTGGCGGTGAACGACCGCGTCGCCGCCGGCAGCACCTATGCGACCACCGGCGCCACGCCGCCGGGCCTGGTGTTCAACGCCGATGGCAGCTTCACCTACACCCCGCCGGCGCAGTTCACCGGCTCCACGACCTTCACCTACCAGGCCTGCCTGGCGGCGCCATATACCACCGTCTGCAGCACCGCCACGGCAACCCTCAACGTCAATGCCGGCACCCTGGTCGCCAACGACGACGACTTCCGCGGCAGCCTGCTGAATCCCGCCACCGGTGGCACCACCATCAGCGTGCTGGCCAACGACACCATCAACGGTGCGATTCCGCCGGCCCCGGCCGAAGTGATCCTGAGCCTGCTGGGCGCGCCCAGCGGCTACGTGCTCAATCCCAACGGCACCCTCTCGGTGCCCGGTGGCGCGGCCGCGGGTGCGGTCAACTTCGATTACCGCATGTGCGAGGCCGCGCTGCCGACCAACTGCGATGACGGTGCGGTGCAGCTGCTGCTGGCGCCGGTGGCGGTGAACGACAACGTCAGCACCGCGGTGGGCGTGCCGGTCAGCGGCAATGTCGCCAGCAATGACAACGTCCCGGCCGGTGCCACCTTCAGCGTCACCGGCACCGCACCGGCGGGCCTGGTGCTGGCTGCCAACGGCGCGTTCACCTATACGCCGCCGGCCGGCACCCAGGGCATCGTCACCTTCGCCTACCAGGCCTGCCTGCCGGCGCCGAACGGCACGGTGTGCGCGGGCGCGACGGTCACCCTCAACGTCAACGCCGGCACCCTGGTCGCCGGTGATGATGACTTCCGTGCCACGCCGATCAGTGCCGGTGGTGGCAGCACGTTGTCGGTGCTGCTCAACGACAGCCTCAACGGTACCCAGCCGCCGGCATCGGCCGATGTGCTGCTGAGCCTGGTCGGTGCGCCGTCGGGCTTCACCCTGGATGCCAGTGGCGTATTGAACGTCGATGCGGGCGTGCCGTCCGGTGCGCTGACGCTGACCTACCAGCTGTGCGAGACCGCGCTGCCGAGCAACTGCGATTCTGCGCAGATCCGCCTGGTGGTCGCGCCCACGGCCGTGGCCGATGTGTTCTCCACGCCGGCCGGGCAGCTGCTCTCGGGCAGCGTGGCCAGCAATGACAATGCGCCGGTGGGCGCGGTGTTCACTGTGTCCGGCACCGCACCGGATGGCTTGCAGCTGGGCCGCGACGGCACCTTCCAGTACACCCCGCCGGCCGGTTTCACCGGGCCGGTCAGCTTCAGCTACCAGGCCTGCCTGCCGGCGCCGGACAGCGCGCTGTGCAGCACGGCCGGCGCGACCATCAACGTCAACGCCGGCACCCTGATGGCGATGGACGACGACTTCAGCGCGACGCCGCTGGCGCCGGGCGCGAGCAGCAGCACCAGCGTGCTGGTCAACGACAGCCTCAATGGCAGCGTGCCGCCGCCGGCCGGCAGCGTCACCCTGACCCTGGTGGGTGCCCCGTCGGGCTATGCGCTCACCACCGCAGGCCTGCTGCAGGTGCCCGCCAGCGCCGCCGCCGGTGCCACGGTGCTGAACTACCAGATCTGCGAAACCGCCGCGCCCAGCAACTGCGCCAGTGCCAGCATCCGCCTGGTGGTGACGCCGTCGGCACAGAACGACAGCTATTCCACCGCCGCCGGCCAGCCGTTGAACGGCAGCGTCGGTGACAACGACAACGTGCCGGCCGGTGCCGTGTTCGCCATCGTCGGCGCCACGCCGGCCGGCCTCAGCTTCGGCGGCGGCGGCAGCTTCACCTACCTGCCGCCGGTCAACGTGGTCAGCCCGGTCACCTTCACCTACCAGGCCTGCCTGCCGGCGCCGAACAACGCGCTGTGCGCCACCGCGACGGCCAGCATCAACATCACCGTCGGCAGCCTGGCCGCCAATGACGACAACTTCAGCGCTGCGCCGATCAATCCGGTCACCGGTGGCAGCACGCCGTCGGTGCTGCTCAACGATGCGTTGAACGGCAACACGCCGCCGGCCGCCGCCGATGTGCTGCTGAGCCTGGCCGGTGCACCGGCTGGCATCAGCCTCAACCCGGATGGCACGGTGACGGTTGCCGCAGGCGTGCCGGCAGGTGGCCGAACGCTGACCTACCAGCTGTGCGAAGCGGCGGCGCCGGGCAACTGCGCCAACGCCACGCTGCGCCTGGTGGTGGCACCGTCGGCCATCGACGATGCCCTGTCCACGCCGGCCGGCGTGGCGCTGACCAGTTCGGTGGCAGGCAACGACAACGTCGGCAGCGGTGCGCAGTTCGGCGTGGTCGGTACGGCACCGGCCGGGTTGTCGTTCAATGCCGATGGCAGCTTCGTCTACACCCCGGCGCAAGGCTTCAGTGGCGCGGTGACGTTCAATTACCAGGTGTGCCTGGCGGCGCCGGACAACACCCTCTGCGCCACGGCCACGGCCACCCTCAACGTCAACAGCGGCACCCTGGTCGCGGTGGATGACACCATCACCGCACCGGTCGCCGCCGGCAGTGCCACCTCCAGCGTGCTGGGCAACGACACGCTCAACGACACGACGCCGGCCGCGACCGACGTGGTGCTCAGCCTGGTCGGTGCGCCGTCCGGTTTCTCGATCGCCGGCGACGGCACGATCGCCGTGGCCGCCGGCACGGCCGCGGGTGCGGTCTCGCTGACCTACCAGGTCTGCGAAGCGGCTGCCACGACCAACTGCGCCACCGCCAACGTGGCCCTGGTGGTTGCACCGGCACCGGCCGACGATGCGTTTGCCGTGCAGGCGGGCCTGTCGGTCACCGCCAACGTGGCGACCAACGACGGCATGCCGGTGGGCTCGATCTTCAGCCTGCAGGGCACGCCGCCGGCCGGTGTCACCTTCAACGCCGATGGCAGCTTCACCTATGCGCCGCCGGCCGGTACCACCAGCCCGACCAGCTTCGTCTACCAGGCCTGCCTGCCGGCGCCGAACACCACCGTGTGCGGGACCGCCACGGTGACGTTGAACATCAACAACGGTGCACTGCTGGCCAACAACGACAGCTTCGGTGCGATCGCGCCAGGCGGCACCACGGCCAGCGTGCTGGCCAACGACACCCTCAACGGCGTCAGTCCGCCGGCTCCGGCCAACGTGGCGCTGTCTCTGGTGGGCGCACCGGCGGGCTTCAGCATCAACCCCACCGGCACCGTGTCTGTTCCCACCGATGCGGCCAGTGGCGCCACCACGCTCACCTACCAGGTGTGCGAGACGGCGGCGGCCAACAACTGCGCCACCGCCAGCATCGCCCTGGTGGTGCGGCCGACGCCGGTGAACGACACCATCAGCGTGCAGGCCGGCCAGGCCAACACCGGCAATGTCGCCGGCAATGACGCGATGCCCGCCGGTTCCACCTGGAACGTGCCGTCGCCGCCGCAGGGCCTGGTGTTCAACACCAATGGCAGCTTCACCTACACGCCGCCGGCCGGCACCCTCGGCCCGGTCACCTTCAGCTACCAGGCCTGCCTGCCCGCGCCGGATGCCGCGGTGTGCGGCACCGCCACCGCCACGCTCACCATCGCGGTCAGTGCCATCGTCGCCAACGACGATGCCTTCGCTGCGCCGCTGACCGCCGGCTCGGTCACGCCCAGCGTGCTCGCCAATGACGTCCTCAACGGCGTCACCCCGCCGCCGTCGGCTGCGGTGCAGCTGCTGCTGGTAGCGCCGCCGGCCGGCTTCGTCATCAACAACGATGGCAGCGTGCAGATTCCGGCCAGTGCCGTAGCCGGTGCCACCACGCTGACCTACCAGCTGTGCGAGACCGCGTCGCCGACCAACTGCGCCACTGCGGCCATCACCTTCGTGGTGACGCCGGCGCCGCAGGCCGATGCCTTCGCCGTGCAGGCCGGTGCCAGCCTGACCGGTGCCAGCGTGGCAACCAACGACAACCTGCCGGCCGGCTCCAGCTGGGCAGTGCAGGGCACCCCGCCGGCCGGGCTGGCGTTCAACGCCGATGGCAGCTTCAGCTACACGCCGCCGGTGGGCACCACCGGTGCGGTCACCTTCACCTACCAGGCCTGCCTGCCCGCACCCAACACCGCGGTGTGCGGTACCGCCACGGCCACCATCAACGTCAACACCGGCACCCTGGTTGCAGCGGACGACAGCTTCAGCGGCATCGCGGCCGGTGGCACCACCGCCAGCGTGCTGGCCAACGACAGCCTCAACGGCACCACGCCGCCGACACCGGCCAGCGTGCAGCTCAGCCTGGTCGGCGCCCCGGCCGGCTTTGCCATCAACCCCGACGGCACCATCGTGGTGCCGGGCGGCGTGCTCTCCGGCGCGACCACGCTGACCTACCAGATCTGCGAAACCGCCGTACCCAGCAACTGCGATACCGCCACCGTGGCCCTGGTCATCGCGCCGTCGCCGCAGGCCGATGCGTATTCGCTGCAGGCCGCAGGCACGATCAGCAACGGCAACGTGGCCGCCAATGACAACCTGCCGACCGGTTCGCAGTTCTCGGTGCAGGGCACCGTGCCCAACGGCCTGGTCTTCAACACCGATGGCAGCTTCACCTACACCGCGCCGGCCAATACGCCCAGCCCGGTGACCTTCACCTACCAGGCCTGCCTGCCCGCGCCGGATGCAGCGCTGTGCGGTACCGCCACGGTGACGCTCAACATCAACAACGGCAACCTGATTGCGGTCGATGACAGCTTCACCATCGCGCCGGGTGGCAGCGCCGCGACCAGCGTGCTGGGCAACGATTCGCTCAACAGCGTCTCGCCGCCTGCCGCCGGTACGGTGCTGGTCAGCCTGGTCGGCGCACCGGCCGGCTTCGTGCTCGCTGCCGATGGCGTGCTGACCGTGCCTGCCGGCATCGTGTCCGGCCCGCTGACCCTGACCTACCAGGCCTGCGAAGCCGCGGTGAGCGACAACTGCGACACCGCCAGCATCGCGCTGGTGGTCCTGCCGGCACCGCAGGACGATGGGTTCAGCGTGCAGGCCGGGCAGGTGCTGTCGGCCAGCGTGGCCGGCAACGACAACATGCCGGCCGGTTCCAGCTGGACCGTGCAGGGCGCGACCCCGCCGGGCCTGGTGTTCAACACCGATGGCAGCTTCAGCTACACGCCGCCGACCGGCGTCACCGGCGCGGTCACCTTCCTCTACCAGGCCTGCCTGGCTGCACCGAATGCCACGGACTGCGCCACCGCGCAGGCCACGCTGAACGTCAGCAACGGCACCCTGCTGGCCGGTGACGACACGCTGGCCGGCATCGCCCCGGGCGGTACCTCCGCTGCCAGCGTGCTGGCCAACGATTCGCTCAACGGCGTCAGCCCGCCGGCGCCGGGCGACGTGGTGCTGAGCCTGGTCGGTGCACCGGCCGCGTTCACCCTCAACCCGAACGGCACCATCACCGCCGGCAGCGGCGCGATGTCCGGCCCGACCACGCTGACCTACCAGATCTGCGAAGCGGTGGCGCCGGGCAACTGCGCCAATGCCAGCGTGACCGTGGTGGTCAACCCGGCGCCGCAGGACGATGCCGCCGCCGTGCAGGTGGGGCAGAGCCTCAGCGCCACCGTTGCCGGCAACGACAACATGCCGGCCGGTTCCAGCTGGAGCCTGCCGGGCACGCCGCCGGCCGGTTTCAGCTTCAACACCGATGGCAGCTACACCTATGCGCCGCCGGCCGGGACCAGTGGCCCGGTGGTGGTGGCCTACCAGGTCTGCCTGCCGGCACCCAATGCCAACCTGTGTGGCACCGCCACGCTCACCCTCAACATCAACAACGGCGCGCTGGTCGCTGCCGACGACACCCTGACCGGTGTCGCCGCCGGCACCACCTCCAGCGCCAGCGTGCTGGCCAACGACTCGCTCAATGGCAACTCGCCGCCGGCGGGTTCCTCGGTGGTGCTGAGCCTGGTCGGCGCGCCGGCCGGTTACGCGATCACCGCGCAGGGCACCATCAGCGTGCCGTCCACCGCGGTCTCCGGTCCGGTCACCCTGACCTACCAGATCTGCGAAGCCGCAGCGGCCAACAACTGCGATACCGCCAGCGTCACCGTGGTGGTCAGCCCGTCGCCGCAGCCGGATGCCTTCGCCGTGCAGGTCGGGCAGACGCTGTCGGCCAGCGTGGCCGGCAACGACAACGTGCCGCCGGGCGCGCTGTACAGCGTGCAGGGCACCGCGCCGGATGGCCTGGTGATGACCGCCACCGGTGCCTTCACCTACACGCCGCCGCCGGGCCGCCTGGGCGTGGTCACCTTCGACTACCAGGTCTGCCTGCCTGCGCCGGATGCGGCGGTCTGTGGCGTCACCACCGCCACGATCACCATCAACAACGGCACCCTGGTCGCCGGCGACGACAGCTTCAGCAACATCGCGCCGGGCAGCACCGTGGGCACCAGCGTGTTGGCCAATGATTCGCTCAACGGCGTGTCGCCGCCGGCGGCCGGTACGGTGACGCTGGCCCTGGTCGGTGCACCGGCCGGCTTCTCGATCAGCGCCGATGGCCTGATCACCGTGGGTACCGGCGTACAGTCCGGTGCGACCACGCTGACCTACCGCATCTGCGAGGTGGCCTCGCCGGCCAACTGCGACACCGCCAGCGTGCTGGTGGTGGTCAGCCCGGCGCCGCAGCCGGATGCCTTCGCCGTGCAGGCCGGGCAGACGCTGGCCAGCAGCGTGGCCGGCAACGACAACATGCCGGTGGGTTCGAGCTGGAGCGTGCAGGGCACGGCTCCGGCCGGGCTGACCTTCAACGCCGATGGCAGCTTCACCTATGCACCGCCGGCCGGCACCGCCGGTCCGATCACGGTGACCTACCAGGCCTGCCTGCCGGCACCGGACGCGGCGCTGTGCGGCACCACCACGTTCACCCTCAACATCAACAACGGCGACCTGGTGGCTGGCGATGACGTCATCACCGACGTGGTTGCCGGTGGCACGTCGGCGGCCAGCGTGCTGGCCAATGACCGCCTCAACGGCGCCAGCCCGGCCCCGGCGGCCGGGGTGCGGCTGTCGCTGGTGGGCGCGCCGGCCGGCTTCACCCTGAACCCGGATGGCACGATCACCGTCGGCAGCGGCGTGCTGGCCGGTTCCACCATGCTGACCTACCAGCTGTGTGAAGCGGCGGCGGCCAACAACTGCGACACCGCCAGCGTGACCCTCGTGGTGACCCCGACGCCGCAGGCCGATGCCTTCTCGGTGCAGGCCGGGCAGCAGCTGGCCAACAACGTGGCCGGCAACGACAGCATGCCGGCCGGTTCGAGCTGGAGCGTGCAGGGCACCGCGCCCTCCGGCCTGGTGTTCAACGCCGATGGCAGCTTCACCTACACGCCGCCGGTCGGCACCCTCGGTGCGGTCAGCTTCACCTACCAGGCCTGCCTGCCGGCGCCGAACGGCAGCGTCTGCGGCACCGCCACGGTCACCCTCAACGTCAACACCGGCACCCTGGTGGCCGGCGATGACAGCTTCAGCAGCGTCGCTCCGGGCACGGCCACGCCCAGCGTGCTGGCCAACGATTCGCTCAACGGCGTGATGCCGCCGCCGGCCGCCTCGGTGTCGCTGAGCCTGGTGGGTGCGCCTACCGGCTTCGGCATCAACCCGGATGGCACGATCAGCGTCGGCAGCGGCGTGGTGTCGGGCAGCACCACGCTGACCTACCAGATCTGCGAAGTGGCGGCCTCCAGCAACTGCGCCACCGCCAGCGTCAACGTGGTGGTGAGCCCGGCGCCGCAGGCCGATGCCTTCAGCGTGCAGGCGGGGCAGTCGGTGAACAACAACGTGGCCGGCAACGACAACATGCCGGCCGGTTCGGCCTGGAGCGTGCAGGGCGCGACGCCGGCGGGCCTGGTGTTCAACAGCGATGGCAGCTTCAGCTACACGCCGCCGGCGGGCACCACCGGCCCGGTGACCTTCACCTACCAGGCCTGCCTGCCGGCACCGAACGCGGCGCTGTGTGGCACCGCCACGGTCACCCTCAACGTCAACAGCGGCACCCTGGTGGCCGGCAACGACAGCTTCACCGGCATCGCGGCGGGCGGTATCACGCCCAGCGTGCTGGCCAACGATTCGCTCAATGGCGTGTCGCCGCCGGCTGCTGGCAGCGTCACCGTCAGCCTGGTCGGAGCGCCGGCTGGCTTCACCATCGCTGCCGACGGCACGATCAGCGTCGGCACCGGCGTCACCTCCGGCACCACTACGCTGACCTACCAGGTCTGCGAAGCGGCAGCCTCGAGCAACTGCGCCACCGCCACGGTCAACGTGGTGGTCAGCCCGGCGCCGCAGGCCGATGCCTTCAGCGTGCCGGCCGGCCAGGTGCTGTCCAACACGGTGGCGGGCAACGACAACCTGCCTGCCGGCGCCAGCTTCAGCGTGCAGGGCGCGACTCCGCCGGGCCTGGTGTTCAACACCGATGGCAGCTTCACCTACACGCCGCCGGCCGGTACCACCGGCGTGGTCGACTTCACCTACCAGGCTTGCCTGCCCGCACCGAATGCGGCGCTGTGCAACACCGCCACGGTCAGCTTCAACATCGGCACCGGCACCCTGCTGGCGGGCAACGACAGCTTCAGCGGCATCGCCCCGGGCGGTACCACGCCCAGCGTGCTGGCCAATGATTCGCTCAATGGCGTGTCGCCGCCGGCTGCCGGCACGGTCACTCTGGGTCTGGTCGGCGCACCGGCTGGTTTCGCGATCAATGCCGACGGCACGATCAGCATCGGCGGCGGTGTCACCTCGGGTGCCACCACGCTGACCTACCGCGTCTGCGAAGCGGCCGCGCCCAGCAACTGCGCCACCGCCACGGTGGCCGTGGTGGTCAGCCCGGTGCCGCAGGCCGATGCCTTCAGCGTGGCGGCCGGGCAGACGCTGTCGAACACGGTGGCTGGCAACGACAACCTGCCGGCCGGCTCCAGCTGGAGCGTGCAGGGCACCACGCCGGCGGGCCTGGTGTTCAACACCGATGGCAGCTTCACCTACACGCCGCCGCTGGGCACCACCGGAGCGGTCACCTTCACCTATCAGGCCTGCCTGCCGGCACCGGATGCGGCGCTGTGCGGCACCGCCACGGTCACCCTCAACGTCAACACCGGCACCCTGCTGGCCGGCGATGACAGCTTCACCGGCATCGCCCCGGGCGGCACCACGCCCAGCGTGCTCGGCAATGATTCGCTCAATGGCGTCACTCCGCCGCCGGCGAACACGGTGACCCTGGGCCTGGTCGGCGCACCGGCCGGCATCAGCATCAACCCCGATGGCACGATCAGCATCGGCAGCGGCGTGCCGTCCGGTCCGACCAGCATCACCTACCAGGTGTGCGAAGTGGCCGCGCCCAGCAACTGCGCCAACGCGACGGTGAGCGTGGTGGTCAGCCCGGCACCGCAGCCGGATGCCTTCAGCGTGCGTGCGGGCCAGGTGCTGTCGAACACGGTGGCGGGCAACGACAACATGCCGGCCGGTTCGACCTGGAGCGTGCAGGGCGCAACGCCGCCGGGCCTGGTGTTCAACGCCGATGGCAGCTTCACCTACACGCCGCCGGCCGGCACCCTCGGCGCGGTCACCTTCACCTACCAGGTGTGCCTGCCGGCGCCCAATGCCGCGCAGTGCGGTACCGCGTCGGTCACCCTCAACGTCAACACCGGCACCCTCGTGGCGGGCGATGACAGCTTCAGCGGCATCGCCCCGGGCGGTGCCACGCCCAGCGTGCTGGCCAACGATTCGCTCAACGGCGTCTCGCCGCCGGCGGCCGGTACCGTCACCCTGACCCTGGTCGGCGCACCGGCCGGTTTCGGCATCAACCCGGACGGCACGATCAGCATCGGTACCGGCGTCACCTCCGGGCCGACCACGGTCACCTACCAGGTCTGCGAAGTGGCCGCGCCCGGCAACTGCGCCACCGCCAGCGTGACCGTGGTGGTCAGCCCCGCGCCGCAGTCGGATGCCTTCAGCGTGCAGGCCGGGCAGACCCTGGCGAGTACCGTTGCCGGCAACGACAACATGCCGGCGGGTTCGGTGTGGAGCGTGCAGGGCGCGACCCCGGCCGGCCTGCTTTTCAACGCCGATGGCAGCTTCACCTACACCCCGCCGGTGGGCGCCAGCGGGCCGGTCAGCTTCACCTACCAGGTCTGCCTGCCGGCGCCGAACGCGGCCCTGTGCAGCACGGCCACCGTCACCTTCAACGTGGGCGGCGCGGCCAACGTGGTGCTGGCGGTGAACGATGACTTCAGCAGCACGCCGGTCGATCCGTCGGTGGGCGGCACCATCGCCCGCTCGGTGCTGGACAACGACAGCTTCAACAACGTCTCGCCGCCGCCGGTCGGCAGCGTGGTGGCCAGCCTGACCGGCAGCACGCCGGGCTACACCATGAACAACCAGGGCCAGATCATGGTGGCCCCGGGCGTGCAGGCCGGGCAGGTGCAGCTGGCCTACCAGCTGTGCGAGAACGGCGTGCCGACCAACTGCACCACCGCCATCGCCACCGTGCTGGTGCAGGGCCCGGTGGGCGCGCTGCTGGCGGTGGACGACACGGGTGGCCCGGTCGGTCCGGAAGGCCGCACCCGCCTGCTCAACGTGCTGGCCAACGACACCTTCAACAGCGCCACGCTGGATCCGGCCCAGGTCAACTTCGTGCCGGTGGCCACCAATGCACTGACCTTCAGCGCCGATGGCTGGGTGGACGTGGCCGCGGGCCTGGCCCCGGGGAGCTACAGCACCACCTACACGCTGTGCCTGGTCAGCCAGCCCACCGTCTGCGATGTCGGCACCGTCACCGTGACCGTCATCGCCGCCGAGCCGGGCGTGGTGGCCGAGGATGACCGGATCGACATGCCGCAGAACGGCGTGGTGGACATCGACGTGCTCGGCAACGACCGCGTGGATGGCACGCCGGTGGATCCGGCCACGGTCACTGTCACCATCACCGCGCCGCCGCCGTATGGCGATGCCACGGTGCTGCCGAACAAGCACATCCGCTTCGCTGTGCTGGCCAACTTCGCCGGTATCCAGAGCCTGGATTACCAGGTCTGCGATGTCGCCGATCCATCGATGTGTGCCAGCGCATCGGTGACCATCGCCGTCGAGCCGAACGTGCTGACCCTGGCCGACGATGCGGTGACTGCCGAGACCAGCGGCCCGCTGCTGATCAACGTGCTGGCCAACGACAGCACCCGCACCGCGCCGCTGGACCCGGCCTCGCTGCAGGTGGCTGCCGCGCCGGCCCACGGCACCGTGCAGTGCGCCAACGGGGTGTGCACCTACACGCCGGCCACGGACTTCAGCGGCACCGACAGCTTCCGCTACCGCGTCTGCGACCTGAGCGTGCCGACCCCGCTGTGCGCCGAAGCCAACGTGGCGGTGACGGTGGCCGGCCAGCAGGCCGTGCTGCGCTTGACCAAGGTGGCTGCCAAGCGCACGGCGCAGATCGGCGACCTGGTGCGCTACACGGTCACCATCGACAACGTGGGCGAGGTCGATGCCAACGGTGCCACGCTGCTGGATACGCTGCCGCCGGGCTTCACCTTCGTCAGCGGTGGCTTCGCGGTGCAGGATGCCGACAACGATGCGCGCACCAGCGGCGTGCAGCCGCTGCGCATCGACGGCATCGACGTGCCGGTCGGCGAGCGCGCCACGGTGGTCTACTACCTGCGCGTCGGCGCGGGTACCGGCACCGGCGTGCACACCAACCGCATCACCGCCATCGACGGGCAGAACCGCAGCATCGGCAACGTGGCCACGGCCGACGTCGATGTCAGCGTCGATCCGCTGCTGGATGAAAGCCTGATCGTCGGCAGCGTGTTCGACGACCGCAACGGCAACGGCATCCAGGACGATGGTGAGCGCGGCATCCCCGGCGTGCGCGTGGCGGCGGTAGAAGGCCTGGTGATGGAAACCGATGCCTTCGGTCGCTACCACCTGGTCGGCATTCCGGGCGGCGAAGCACGCGGCCGCAACTTCATCCTCAAGGTCGATCCGTCGACGCTGCCGGCCGGTGCGCGCTTCACCACGCCCAACCCGCTGGTACGGCGCATCACCCCCGGTCTGCCGGTCCGCTTCGACTTCGGCGTGCGCATGCCGGACGGTGCGTTGAGCAGTGAAAGCGCGCCTGCCGCCGCCGTGCCACGTCCGGTGCGGGTGGAACTCGGCCAGGCACTGTTCGCCAGCGGCAGCGCCACGCTGGCAGCCGACCGCGCGGGCGTGCTGGACAAGGCCGCCCAGGCACTGGTGGCGCGCGGCGGGGGCCGCGTGCTGCTGGTCGCTGCGGCGGGCGAGGAAGCCCTGGCCGGGCAGCGTGCGCAGACGGTGCGCGATGCACTGGCCAGCCGCCTGCCGGCCGAGGTCGCCGCCGCCACACGCATCGAAGTGCACGGCAGCGATGGCCGCGTGCTGCAGCAGCTGGCGATCGAGCCGCCCGGCGGACTGTCACCGTCGGCCGGTTCCCGCAGCGGGGAGGGGCGCTGAGATGAAGACCAACCACCGGAGTCCTGCCCTGATCGTGCGCGCCCTGCTTCCACATGCGATGTCCTGCAGCGTGTTCGCCCTGCTGCTGGCCACTCCCCCGGTGCTGGCCCAGCAGAGCGTGCCGGTACCTGCCAACGACGTGCGCTGCGAGGGCGACACCTGCCGCAGCAATGACGGTGAGCTGCTGCGGATCGGTGATGACGCCGACGCGCCGCTGCTGCCCCTGCCAGGCCACAGTGATCCATCGGCCACCGGCAGCGTGCCGCTGGCACCGGCGGTCACCCCCGATGTGTCCGCGCGTGGCGGCCAGTTCATGGCCGAGCTGCCCAACGGCGGCGTGGTCTGGGCCACTGAAGATCCGAGCATGGTGCCGCCCAGCCTGAGCGTGCAGGCCGCGGCCACCGTGCCGTTCGAGAACGGCCGGGTGATCCGCCCGCTGCGCTTCCACAGCTACAACAACTACGCCTCCTTCATCGACAAGCTGGAAGTCACCCTGTACCGCGGCACCGACACCGACCTGGTGACCCCGCTGGCACGCATCGAGCTGCCGTCCGACTACGTGGGTGATGCCGAATGGGACGGCAGCGTGCCGGAGCAGTTCAAGCTGCGCACCGGTGATGAACTGATCTACGTAGCGCGCGCGTACGGCGCCGGCGGTGCGTTCGATGAAACGCAGATCCAGCGCATCCAGCTGGTGACCCCGGCCGACTTCGACCGCGGCCTGCAGGTGACCCGCGACAACGTGCAGAAGACCCTGGGCCAGGCGCTGGACGGGGCCAACGCGCAGGACCTGCAGGTCAGCAACAGCATCTACGGGCAGAGCATGCTGCGCCTGCAGAACATTCCCATCCACGGCTCGCGCGTGCGCCTGTACGGCCGCAACCTGGAACCGAACAGCCGCGTGCGCATCAACGGCCAGGATTTCCCGGTCGACCTGGAACAGAAGTTCGCCGCCGAGTTCCTCGAGCCGGTCGGCCAGCACCGCTATGACGTGCGGGTGGAATCGCGCGATGCACCGTCCGCGCAGCGCCAGCTGGACGTGGACGTGACCGGCCGCTACCTGTTCCTGGTCGCCATCGCCGATGTCACCCTGTCCAGGAACAGTGCCAGTGGCAACGTGCAGCCGCTGGCCGCCGATGACCGCGACACCGACGGTTTCCTCAGCGAAGGCCGGCTGGCGTTCTACCTGAAGGGCAAGATGCGCGGCAAGTACCTGGTGACCGCGCAGGCCGACACCCAGGACCGCGAGCTGAAGTACCTGTTCCGCGATTTCAGCCGTGCCGATGCGCAGGACGTGTTCCGCCGCCTCGACCCGGACCTGTACTACCCGGTGTACGGCGACGATTCCACCACCTACCGCGACGTTGATACGCAGGGCCGCCTGTACCTGCGCGTGGACTGGGACCAGAGCCAGGCCCTGTGGGGCAACTTCGCCACCGGCATCACCGGCACCGAGTACGGCCAGTACGTGCGTTCGCTGTACGGCGGCGCGTTGAACTGGCGCTCGCTGTCGGCCACGCCGCTGGGTGAAGCGAGGTCGCAGCTGAAGGTGTTCGGTTCGGAGGCGCAGTCGGCACCGGGCCACAGCGAATTCCTCGGCACCGGCGGCAGCCTGTACTACCTGCGCCATACCGACCTGCTGCCGGGCTCGGAACAGGTGGTGCTGGAAGTGCGCGACCGCACCACCGGCCGCACCGAAACCCGCGCCACCCTGCAGGAAGGCGTGGACTACGAGATCAACGACCTGCAGGGCCGGCTGATCCTGACCCGGCCGCTGGCGCAGCTTACCCGCGAGAACGTGCGCAGCATCACCCGCGACATGCCGCTGGACGGCTACGACCAGCTGCTGCTGGTGGACTACGAATACGTGCCGCTGGGCTTCAGCAGCAACGACGTGACCTACGGTGCGCGCGGCCGCCAGTGGATCGGCGACCATGTGGCGGTGGGCGGCACCTGGGTGGAAGAAAACCGCAGCGGCGAGAACTACAGCCTGAAGGGCGCCGACCTGACCCTGCAGGCTGGCCGCGGCACCTACCTGAAGATGGAACAGACCCGCACCGATGCCACCGCAGCGCCGGTGTTCTATTCGGACAACGGCGGCCTCAGCTTCATCCGCCGCAATCCGTACGAAGGCCGCCGTTCGGGCAAGGCCTCGGCGGTGGAAGCGCGCGCCAACCTGCGCGAGCTCGGCTGGACCACCCAGGACTGGAGCCTGGGCGCGTGGTGGCGCGACGTCGATGCCGGCTTCTCGGTGGCACGCCAGGACACCGGCCTGCCGATCCAGGAATACGGCGCGGAGTTCCTCGGCTACCTCACCGACGATTTCAGCCTGTACGGCCGCCACACCCGCACCGAGCAGGGCGAACTGGCGCTGGAGCAGAGCCAGCTGACCGCCGAATGGCGGCTGGGCAACGACGGCCAGCTGACCGGCGAACTGCGCCGGGTGCGCGAGGAGCAGGAGCTGCAGGATGTCTCCGCGCTGCTGGCGGCGATCGGTTACCGCCAGCGCTTCGGTTCCTCGTGGGAGCTGTACGGCACCGGCCAGGTGACCCTGGACGATGACGGCGGTGCCTACGAGAAGAACGACCTGCTGACCCTGGGCGCGCGCTATCTGTTCGGCGACCGCAGCAGCGTGGGTGCCGAACTGAGTGGCGGCAGCCGCGGCCACGGCGGCAAGGTCGATGCCGAGTACCGCATGGCGCCCGACCACAGCCTGTACGGCAGCTACAGCTACAGCACCGACCGCACCGGCACCGATCCGCTGTTCGACAGCGGCCTGCAGAGCGGCTGGACGGTCGGCCAGCGCTGGCGCCTGAGCAACCAGGTGAACGTCTACAACGAGAGCCAGTACCTGAAGGACCGCCGCCAGGACAGCGCGGGCCTGGTGCACACCTTCGGCATGGATTTCTACCCGGCACAGGGCTGGAACCTCGGCTTCACCCTGATGGACGGCGAGCTGGAATCCACCGTGGGCCGGATCAACCGCCGTGCGTACAGCGTCAGCGGCGGCCGCACCGATGCGGTGGCGCAGTGGAGCAGCAAGCTGGAATACCGCCGCGACAGCGGTGCCGAGCAGCGCGAACAGTGGGTGACCACCAACCGCCTGCTGTACAAGCTCAACGAAGACTGGCGCTTCGCCCTGCGCGCGAACTACGCCGACACCGAGGACCGGATCAACCCCGTGGCCGATGCCAAGCTGGTGGAAACCAATGTCGGCTTCGCCTGGCGCCCGCACGACAACACGCGCTGGGCCGGCTTCGGCAAGTTCACCTATCTCTATGACGTGGCCTCGCTGGGCCAGGAAGGCGGCAACCTGTACGACCAGCGTTCGCAGGTGCTGTCGCTGGAAGGCATCCGCCAGATCGGCGAGCGCTGGGAAATGGCCGCCAAGCTGGCCTCGCGCTGGGGCGACTACCGCACTGGCCGTGGCGAGGGCGCCTGGCTGGACAGCCGCGCTGACTTCGCCGCCCTGCAGCTGCGCTACCGCCTGTTCGCGGAGTGGGAAGGGCTGGCCGAGCACCGCTGGCTGAAGGTGCGCGATGGCGGCGTCCGCAAGGGCTGGCTGCTGGGCGTGGACCGGCGGGTGGGCGAGAACTTCAAGGTCGGCGTGGGCTACAACTTCACCGAGTTCAGCGACGACATGACCGAGCTGAAGTACGACCAGAAGGGCTTCTTCCTGAACATGGCCGGCTATTATTGAGGCCGCCCGAGGGCGGTCCTGCGGCCCTGGGCTGAACGACCGGCAACATCGCCGAGCTGAATGGGGTGGCGCCGTGGGATTTTGCGGCCCAAAACGACCATTCATGCACCTGATTCGCTTCAAGTGGTTGATTTTGAAAGTATTCGACCATGGTCGAGCCTGCTCGCCATTGTCATCAATTCGCGATAGGGTAGGGATGTTGAATCGCCCAGTGTTCTGCTCGCGGAACACTGGAACTTCCTCCCGCTTTAGCAGTCCAAAAGCCGGACTGCTAAGATGAGCCCTATGAGCCAGAACACCTCTACTGCCCTTGTGGCAAACAATCTCCCGATTCCCAGTGCGCTCGGTTCGCTGGACGCCTACATCGGTGCCGTGCACCAGATTCCGGTGCTGTCGGTCGATGACGAACAGGACCTGGCCCGTCGTTTCCGCGACGGTGACGATCTGGACGCCGCACGTGAGCTGGTGCATTCGCACCTGCGCTTCGTGGTGCACGTGGCCCGCGGTTACAACGGCTACGGTCTTGCGCTGGGCGACCTGATCCAGGAAGGCAACATCGGCCTGATGAAGGCGGTCAAGCGCTTCGACCCCGACATGGGCGTGCGCCTGGTGTCCTTCGCCGTGCATTGGATCCGTGCCGAAATGCACGAGTTCATCCTCAAGAACTGGCGCATCGTCAAGGTCGCCACGACCAAGGCGCAGCGCAAGCTGTTCTTCAACCTGCGCAAGTCGAAGACGCGCCTGGGCTGGATGAACGCGGCCGAAGTCAGCGCCGTCGCCAAGGACCTGAACGTGTCCGAGCGCGAGGTCATGGAAATGGAATCGCGCCTGTCCGGTCGCGATATCGGTTTCGATGCGCCGACCGACGAGGACAACGATCATGCGCCGCCGTCGCCGGCTGCGTTCCTGGTGTCCAACGACGAAGATCCGTCGATGGCCTATGAGCGCGAGGACAGCGAAGACAACCAGATGCAGCTGCTGCGCGAAGGCCTGGCCGAGCTGGATGCCCGCTCGCGCGACATCATCCGCCGTCGCTGGCTGGATGCCGACAGCAAGGTGACGCTGCAGGAACTGGCCGATGAGTACGGCGTGTCCGCCGAGCGCATCCGCCAGGTCGAAGCAAACGCGCTGAAGAAGATGAAGGCGCTGTTCACCGCGTAAGCGGGAAGGCGTTGGAATGAAGAAAGGCCCGGCAATGCCGGGCCTTTCTTGTTTGTGGGGCGCACGCATCCACGCATGGCGTGGATCTACCCCGGCGGTACGGCATCCAGTAGAGCCACGCCACGCGTGGCTGCTCTGCGACCGTGCCGTGACGCGATCAGCTTCAGAAGCGCGACTGGATTGCCTCGATCAGATCGCCGATCGA
>JAAIGF010082911.1_pt1 | contig 41302 bp, 36 predicted proteins | sample 6487441 | NCBI WGS metagenome assembly JAAIGF01 (sample SAMN13974129, study PRJNA590717) | phyllosphere metagenome | biome: pepper field; feature: multiple bacterial spot infested pepper fields; material: pepper leaves; isolation source: leaves from pepper fields | host: Capsicum annuum ...
AATCATTCATGTTAATATTTTTTGGAGGGGAATTCTTGAAATGACAGCAAAATGGGAAAAAACAGAAAAGAACCTTGGCGTTCTTGAAGTAGAAGTAGCTGCAGAGCGTGTAAGTGCAGCGCTTGATAAAGCATTCAACAAAGTAGCAAAAACACTAAACGTACCAGGTTTCCGTAAAGGTAAAGTGCCTCGGTCTATCTTCGAAGCACGCTTTGGTATCGAAAGCCTGTACAATGATGCAATCGACATCCTGCTGCCGGAAGTTTATTCCGAAGCTATTGATGAGACTGACATCTTCCCGGTTGATCGTCCTGAAATCGAAATTCAACAATTCGAAAAAGGCCAGCCATTCAAATTCAAAGCAACTGTAACTGTAAAACCAGAAGTTAAACTGGGTGAATACAAAGGTATTGAAGTTCCTGTATCCGCAGTTGAAGTTTCCGAAGAAGACATCAACAGCGAGCTGGAGCGTCTGCAACAGCGTCATGCTGAGCTTTCCGTAATCGAAGAAGGTGCTGCTGAAAACGGCGATACTGTATCTATTGATTTCGAAGGCTTTGTTGATGGTGAAGCATTTGAAGGTGGACAAGCAGAGCGTTACTCCCTGGAGCTGGGTTCTAACTCGTTCATCCCTGGTTTTGAAGAGCAAGTTGTCGGCATGGCTACAGGTGACTTCAAGGATGTTACTGTAACATTCCCTGAAACTTACCATGCAACAGAACTGGCTGGTAAAGAAGCAGTATTCAAAGTGAAACTGCATGAAATCAAACGCAAAAACCTGCCAGCACTGGACGATGAGTTCGCGAAGGATGTTAGTGAATTCGACACACTGGACGAATTCAAAGCAGACCTGAAAGAGCAGATCGCTTCCCGTAAAGAAAACGAAGTAAAAGCTGCTAAAGAAGCTGCTGCTGTAGAAAAAGCTGCTGAAAATGCAGAAATCGAAATTCCAGATGCAATGGTAAATTCCGAAACCGAGAACATGGTTCGCGACTTTGACAACCGTCTGCGTCAACAAGGTATGAATCTTGAAATGTACACTAGCTTCTCCGGTCAAACAACAGATGACCTGAAAGAGCAAATGAAAGAAGAAGCTGTAAAACGTGTACGCAACAATCTCGTTCTGGAGCAAATTGCAAAAGAAGAGAATATCGAAGTTTCCGAAGACGAAGTAAGTGCAGAGCTGGAGAAAATGGCTTCCCAATTCCAGCGTAGCGCAGAGGAAGTTCGCAGCATTCTCGAAGCGAACGGTTCCCTGGCAAGCCTGTCTGAAGAAATCAAACTGCGTAAAACAATTGACCTGCTGGTTGATAACAGCAAAGAAGTTGAAGCAGTAGCTGAAAAAGCTGAGTAATCCTCAATTTTATAATCCGGTGGCAAATCATGCTACCATTTGGAATAAGGCACGTAGTACTTGCGTGCCTTATTTTTACCTATATATGGGTCTAAAAGCAGCCTATGACGATGCAAGTCATCGGCTTATGTTATTTGTTCATTAATATTTTCCAAATCTTTACCTTTGAAAAAATGACATGGGCTTGTGTACATGTTAAAATAGGAACTGCATCGTATTTTAAAGTAGTATCTGTCGTCATATTCCTGGATAAGAAAGAGGTTGGTTGTATGAGTCTCGTACCTATGGTTGTCGAACAAACCAGTAGAGGTGAACGATCTTACGATATTTATTCAAGATTGCTCAAGGACCGTATCATTTTTCTGAATACGGCAATTGATGATCATGTAGCCAATCTTGTTATTGCGCAATTATTATTTCTCGCTGCCGAAGATCCGGAAAAAGATATTCATTTGTATATCAATTCCCCGGGTGGTTCTGTTACGGCAGGGATGGGTATTTACGATACAATGCAATTTGTAAAGCCAGATGTCTCCACGATTTGCATGGGGATGGCTGCAAGTATGGGCTCGCTCCTGCTCACAGCAGGCGCACCAGGCAAGCGTTTTGCGCTGCCTAATAGCGAAGTAATGATTCACCAGCCGCTTGGCGGCATTAGTGGACAAGCGTCCGATATGAAGATTCATGCGGAATGGATTATTAAGACGCGTCAGAAGCTGAACCAGATTTATGTGGAGCGCACAGGCCAGTCGCTGGACAAGATCGAACGTGATACCGATCGCGACTATTTCCTTGATGCAGAGGATGCTAAGGCATACGGCTTGATTGACCAGGTGATTACCCGTCCGCTCACAAGCTAAAAAGGGGTGTAAACATGTTTAAATTCAACGATGAAAAAGGACAGTTGAAATGTTCCTTTTGCGGCAAATCTCAGGATCAAGTCCGCAAACTGGTAGCAGGTCCTGGCGTATATATATGCGACGAGTGTATTGAACTGTGCACAGAGATCGTAGAGGAAGAGCTCGGTCATGAAGAAGAGCTCGATCTCAAAGATATTCCAAAACCACAGGAAATCCGCTCTATTCTTGACCAGTACGTTATCGGTCAAGATCAAGCAAAAAAATCCCTGTCTGTAGCGGTGTACAATCACTACAAACGTGTAAATTCGCAAAGTAAAATCGAAGATGTAGAGCTGCAAAAGAGTAACATCATGCTCGTAGGACCAACAGGTTCCGGTAAGACGTTGCTTGCTCAAACCATGGCACGTATTTTGAACGTTCCATTTGCAATTGCAGATGCTACCTCTCTGACTGAAGCCGGTTATGTCGGTGAAGACGTTGAGAACATTTTGCTCAAGCTCATTCAAGCTGCTGACTATGATGTGGAGAAAGCAGAACGCGGTATTATCTACATTGATGAGATTGATAAAGTGGCACGCAAATCCGAGAATCCGTCGATTACTCGTGACGTATCCGGTGAAGGCGTGCAACAAGCCCTGCTGAAAATTCTGGAAGGTACGGTTGCTTCGGTTCCACCACAGGGCGGACGTAAGCACCCACATCAAGAATTTATTCAGATTGATACAACGAACATCCTGTTTATCGTCGGCGGTGCCTTTGATGGACTGGAACAATATATTAAACGCCGGATCGGCAAAAAGGTTATCGGCTTTAGCTCCGATAACCAGGGTCAGAAGGATCTGAAAGCAGGCGAGTATCTGAGCATGGTATTGCCAGAAGACTTGCTCAAATTCGGTCTAATTCCGGAGTTTGTCGGTCGTCTGCCAGTTATCTCTGCTCTGGAACCACTGGATGAAGAGACACTGGTACGTATCCTGTCCGAACCGAAGAACGCATTGATCAAACAGTATTCCAAAATGCTGGAAATGGACAATGTGGAACTCATCTTCGAACCGGGTGCTCTTCAGGCGATTGCGCGTGAAGCGATTAAACGTAACACAGGTGCGCGTGGTCTGCGTGCAATCATCGAAGGCATTATGCTGGACGTGATGTACGAAGTGCCTTCTCGTGACGATGTGACGCGTTGTGTAATTACAGAGCAAGTTGTGGAGAGCAAGGTTGTACCTGAGCTCCAGACTGGCAAAGATAAAAAACAAGAAGAGAGCGCCTAAGTGGCTACGGCATCATGAGACAGATAAGTTCATACCTGTATGAACAGCTCATGATGCCGCCGCTTTGTGCGGATCTTCTGTATCCATACATGTATACAACATTGCGCCGGCCTTTTTCCTTTTTGTAGGATAAAGGCTGGTTTGCAATTAAGCCCAAATGCAAGGGAGAAGAAACCATGTTTTTGAGAGAAAACACAAGACCTGTCAAAGTTGGCGATCTGACGATTGGCGGTAATAACGAAGTAATCATCCAAAGTATGTGTACGACAAAGACAGCGGATGTTGAAGCGACAGTGGCTGAAATTTTGCGTCTGGAAGAAGCGGGTTGCCAGATTGTCCGTGTAACGGTAAATAATGAAGAAGCCGCTGCTGCAATTAAAGAAATCAAGAAGCGTATTCATATTCCACTCGTAGCGGATATTCACTTCAACTACAAGCTCGCATTACTTGCGATTGAAAACGGAATCGACAAAGTGCGAATTAATCCGGGCAATATCGGTAAACGCGAAAAGGTAGAAGCAGTCGTGCGTGCATGTAAAGAAAACAATATTCCGATTCGTATTGGGGTTAACGCAGGTTCACTGGAAAATCATTTGCTGGAGAAATACGGTTATCCAACACCGGAAGCCATGGTTGAGAGTGCGCTGTATCATATCGGTATTTTGGAAGAACTTGATTTTCACGATATTATCGTATCGCTCAAAGCATCCGATGTGCCAATGGCAATCGCTGCGTACAGCAAAGCGGCTGAAGTGATCCAATATCCACTGCATCTTGGCATCACCGAAGCAGGTACACTCCATTCTGGTACAATCAAGAGCTCAGCAGGTATCGGTGCATTGCTGTCGATGGGTATCGGTTCAACTGTACGTATCTCGCTCAGTGCCGATCCGGTCGAGGAAGTTAAAGTAGCACGCGAGCTGCTGAAAACATTCGGCTTGATTTCAAATGCAGCTACACTCGTATCCTGTCCAACCTGCGGTCGTCTGGATATCGACCTGTTCTCGATCGCGAACGAAGTGGAAGAATACATCTCCAAGTTGAAAGTTCCAATCAAAGTATCCGTACTCGGTTGCGCAGTTAACGGCCCAGGTGAAGCCAAAGAAGCAGATATCGGTATCGCGGGTGCGCGCGGCGAAGGCTTACTGTTCCGTTACGGCAAAATGATCCGCAAAGTGCCTGAAGCTGACATGGTGCAAGAGCTGAAAAAAGAAATTGACGCGATCGTAGAAGCGTTCGAAGCAACTGGCAAAATCCCAGGCCGCGAAGAACGTCACCAACCCGTTGTCAAATCCTAAAATATAGACTATTTCCTTGCACGTAACGTAAACGCAAGCTGAATGGCTATATATAGAAGAATCAAATTTTAATTATTGGAATTGGTTCTATATGTGAATCCTATGTTTTGCACAGGGATACTGATGAATACTCGTTCATCAGTATCTTTTTTATGTTTGATGTATATTGGTGTTTCGAGGCGATATTTGTTAAACTAGGGCGTATACGTAAACTCTTGAGCGTATTTATTCTAGGCTATGGGATTCCTTTCCAGAGTGGGTAAACTCCCAGCACTAACATTTAAGCTCCAACATCACCAAATCAACTCCCAACCCACAGTTAAACATACAACACACGCTGTACGATACGCACACCACAGGAGGTAAGAAAGCGATGGGACCACATAAAAATAAGGCGCGTCGTTTTCCTTTGTTGCCTTTAAGAGGACTGCTCGTTTATCCAAGCATGGTGCTTCATCTGGATGTCGGGCGGGATAAATCCGTGAAGGCCCTAGAAAAAGCGATGGTAGATGATAATCTGATTCTGCTATGCTCACAGTCCGAAGTGAATATTGAAGAACCGAGCGAGGACGAGATTTTCCGAATCGGTACGATCGCCAAAGTCAGACAGATGCTGAAGTTGCCTAATGGCACAATCCGTGTACTGGTTGAAGGCTTAGAGCGTGCCGAGATTCTCGAATATACCGAAAATGATGAGTTTTATGAAGTACAGGCGCGCGAGCTGGAGGAACAGGAAACAAATGATCCCGAAGTCTTTGCACTTATGCGTACCGTACTGAATGAATTTGAGCACTACATCAACCTGTCCAAAAAAGTAACGCCAGAGACGCTCGCAGCTGTGTCTGATATTGAAGAACCTGGACGCCTTGCTGATGTGATTACCAGTCATCTCGTGATCAAAGTCAAAGATAAACAGCATATTTTGGAAGCGATTGATATACGGGCAAGGCTTGAACGTTTGCTTGATATTTTGCATAGTGAGCGTGAAGTGCTTGAACTAGAACGTAAAATCAGTCAGCGTGTCAAAAAGCAAATGGAAAAAACGCAACGTGAATATTATTTGCGCGAGCAGATGAAGGCGATTCAGAAGGAACTGGGTGAGAAGGAAGGACGTGCAGGCGAAGCAGAAGAGCTGCGTCAGCAACTTGCTGAACTAACTGTTCCTGAAAAAGTACTGGAAAAGATCGAAAAAGAGATCGACCGTCTGGAGAAAACGCCTGCTAATTCCGCTGAGGGTGGCATCATTCGTAACTATCTAGACTGGCTGCTTAGTCTGCCATGGGATCAGCGCACAACCGATGATCTGGACTTGAAGCACGCTGAGGATATTTTGAATGCTGATCATTATGGTCTGGACAAGCCCAAAGAACGTGTGCTCGAATACCTGGCTGTACAAAAGCTGGTCAAAAAGCTTAAAGGCCCGATTCTGTGTCTGGTTGGCCCTCCGGGTGTCGGTAAAACATCGCTAGCACGCTCCATTGCCAAGTCACTTGGTCGTGAGTTTGTCCGCATTTCGCTGGGCGGGGTACGCGATGAAGCGGAGATTCGTGGTCACCGTCGTACGTATGTGGGCGCAATGCCAGGACGTATCATTCAGGGCATGCGTAATGCGGGTAGCATGAATCCAGTCTTCCTGCTGGATGAGATTGATAAAATGGCATCCGATTTCCGCGGCGATCCATCTGCTGCACTGCTTGAAGTGCTTGATCCCGAACAAAATAATACATTTAGCGATCATTTTGTTGAGGTGCCGTTCGATCTGTCGAATGTCATGTTTGTAACGACGGCGAACAGTGTACAGAGCATCCCAAGACCGCTACTTGATCGGATGGAAATGCTGTATATTCCAGGCTATACCGAGCTGGAAAAATTACAGATCGGCAAGCAATATTTGTTACCGAAGCAAACGGGAGAGCATGGTCTGACCGAGGAACAGCTTGAATTGGGTGAGGACACCCTGCTCAAAGTCATTCGCGAATATACACGAGAATCCGGTGTGCGTAATCTGGAACAGCAGATTGCCGCGCTATGCCGTAAAGCGGCTCGTGCCATTGTAGCGGAAGAAAAAGAGAAGGTCGTTATCGCACCTGATGATGTCAAAGACTTCCTCGGCACACCGAAATTCCGTTACGGCTTGATCGAAAAAGAAAATCAGATCGGTAGCGTAACGGGACTGGCATGGACAGAAGTTGGCGGTGAAACGTTGACCATTGAAGTGACCGTTGTACCAGGTAGTGGTAAGCTTATGCTTACGGGTAAGCTGGGCGATGTGATGAAGGAATCTGCACAGGCAGCGTTTAGCTATACACGCTCCAAAGCAGAGGAACTGGGTATCGCTACCGATTTCCACGAGAAGAACGATATTCACATCCATATTCCAGAGGGCGCAATTCCGAAGGATGGCCCTTCTGCAGGGATTACGATTGCTACAGCGCTGATCTCGGCGCTCACAGGTCGCCATGTATCGAAGGAAGTTGCGATGACAGGTGAAATTACACTGCGTGGACGTGTACTACCGATCGGCGGATTAAAAGAGAAGACACTTGCAGCACACCGTGCTGGCTACAAGAAAATTTTATTGCCGCAGGATAATGAACGTGACTTGAAAGACATTCCGGCAAGTATCAAGGATGAGCTTACCCTTGTGCCGGTTGCTCATATGGATGAAGTGCTGGAACATGCACTTGTTCAGAAAAGCGGACTGCATTAGTGGAGCCCGGCTTATCGCTGGGAACGCGCCACGTAGAATAGGAAGGAAATGAATCGAATGAAAGTAAACCAAGCAGAATTTATTATTAGTGCCGTCAAGCCGGATCAATATCCGGAAGACGGCTTGCCGGAAATTGCGTTAGCAGGACGCTCTAACGTAGGGAAGTCCTCGCTAACAAACCGGATGATTAACCGTAAAAATCTGGCGCGTACCAGTGCGACACCGGGTAAAACACAGCATTTGAACTACTACAAAATTAACGACATGATGTACTTTGTCGATTTCCCTGGTTACGGCTACGCGAAAGTGTCCAAAACACAGCGCGAAGCCTGGGGCAAAATGATCGAACGTTACTTGCTCGAACGCGAGCCCCTCAAGCTTGTACTGCAAGTCATTGACCTGCGCCACGAGCCTTCTAAAGACGATATTTTGATGTATGAATGGCTCAAGCACTACGATTGCAACATCTGCATCGTAGCAACCAAAGCCGATAAAATCCCGCGCAGCAAATGGGCAAAACACGTCAAAATCGTCAAACAAGCACTAGGCTTCGTGCCGGAAGACGATTTCGTTATGTTCTCCTCCGAAACCGGACTGGGCAAAGACGAACTATGGGCAATCATCGAACGTCATGCCTTCAGTAGCGAAGAAGATGAATACGAAGATGAGCAGGATGTTGAATCTAGCGAAGAGACGGTTGAAGGCGAAGCACAAGACTTGAATTCCAATGGAGATACTTCTAAGGTAGAAGAGTAGGAAAGACCGAGGTAATCTATTTTTCCAAAAACACTAGAATACTAATCTTCGATCTCTAAGCTGGTCAAAGAATTAGTTCAAAGCGTACTTATTGGAACTATATATCAAGAAAATGCTTAAAAAAGATTATTACGTTCCTTTATAGGGAGTGATAATCTTTTTTGTTATGCTCTTGCTTGTTTTTCTAGACATGATTTTATAGGAAAATGTAGCTAACCTCTAAATGAGAAATGATTTGAACTTATTTCTAAGTCCAAAGTCATACTTCCAAATCTGAACATCCCATGAAGTTTTGTTCCAATCGCTTTACCTTCAAATTGATTATGTTAAAATAAGTACAAAGCATCTCAAAGCGTCCATTTTCAACAAAACGGATGCTTTTTTTTCGGGACTCACTCTGTTAGAGTGTATAAACAGAGCCGATATAATAAGTAAAATGCACAGATTCGGGTACGTGAAGAATGAGTGTGACGATCCCGTGGCAATTTTTAAATCTGCACCTGGATTTCATAAACATTTCATAAAAACGCCGAAATTGGACAAATTGATGTGATATAATTAACGTATTGTTAAAACGTGAGAAGATGTAGTTACAACTTTTAGACTAGGCAGGTGAACTTGCAATGCACATTGTTGTTGTCGGACTCAACTACCGCACAGCACCGATTGAGGTACGAGAACGGTTTGCCATTGCGGATGAGGATTTACCGGAAGCTCTCCGGCAGCTTAAAAGCACTCAAAGTGTATTGGAAGGCACCATCGTCGCAACGTGCAATCGTACGGAAATCTATGTTGTTCTGGATCGTTTGCATATGTGCGGTCATTATATCCGTAATTTCATGGAGCAATGGTTTGGGATTTCCCGTGAGGAATTTACCCAGCATTTGTATATATATGAAGATGAACAAGCGATTGAGCACCTGTTCCGTGTAACATGTGGACTGGATTCCATGGTACTCGGTGAGACTCAGATTCTGGGTCAGGTAAAACGTTCGTTCCAAGTGGCGCAGGAGAATCAAGCGACTGGAACCTGGTTCAATATGCTGTTCAAACAAGCGGTGACGCTGGGCAAGCGTGCTCATGCGGAGACAATGATTGGCGAGAGCGCAGTGTCGATTAGCTATGCGGCTGTCGAACTGGGCAAGCGGATTTTTGGTGCTTTTCATAACAAAACGATTATGATTCTAGGCGCAGGCAAGATGAGCGAGCTGACTGTGAAGCATCTGTATGCGAACGGTGCAGCAGAAGTGATCGTAGCGAACCGTACAATCGGACGTGCTCAAGAACTGGCGCATAAGTTCGATGGTACGGCTTGTACGATTGATGAAGGCTTGCAGCGTCTGCATGAAGTCGACATTTTGATTAGCTCGACAGGAGCGCAAGGTTATGTGTTACAGGAGCAAACAATCCAGAATAGTATGAAGCAGCGTAAGTCGCGTCCACTGTTCATGATTGATATCGCTGTACCACGTGACATTGATCCTCAGGCAGCTAATGTGTCCAATGTATTTTTATATGATATTGATGATCTGGAAGGCATCGTGGAGAGCAATATGGCGATGCGCCGTGCAGAAGCGATTAAGATTGAGCGCATGATTCGTGAAGAGATTGAAGTGTTCCAGCAATGGCTGAAAACACTCGGCGTGAAGCCGGTCATTCGCGCGTTGCAAGAACGTGGAGCACGTATTCACGAGGATACTCTGGAAAGCTTGTTTAACAAGCTACCCGAATTAGACGAGCGTCAACGTAAAGTGATTAGCCGTCTGACCAAAAGTATCGTGAATCAGATGAATCATGATCCGATCAACCGGATCAAAGAAATGGCAGCCGAGAAAAATGGTGCCGATACACTTGAATTATTTACCCGTATGTTCGCACTGGAGGATGAAGTGGAAACGAAGTCCCAGCCAGCAGCTACGGAGCTTAAGGCAGTGCCGAAACGTGCACCGATCTCTTCCCATCCACCGGTTGTTGAAGGAAGCCTGGCTTACTTTGCTTCCGCAACCCTGTAGGCAGGTGATTCGTGTTGACACTGTTCAACCTGTTATATGATGTGATTATCTACCTATACGCCCTGAGCCTTCTGTTTTATTTCTCGGATTGCATTCGTCGCAATCCGAGGGCGAAGCGGATAGGCACAGGGTTTCTTATTATGGTGAGTATCATTCAAGCGATCAGTATTACGATTCGTACGATAGATGAACGGACGTTACCGTTATTTTCAACGTATGATTTTTTCTTTTTCCTGACCTTTATTCTGATCCTGATCTCCTTTTTTATTGAACGGGTGCTCAAGACTGAGTATGCAGTACTGCTACTTAATGTGATCGGCTTTTGTGCGATGGTGCAGAATCGACTGCATTCACCAGGAGAAGGCGCACTTCCTTCGGGCTGGGATACAGTGCATGGATTGCTCATTTTGCATGTAGTACTGGCGAATTTGAGCTTCGCTTTTTACACGGTGTCGGCGGTATTTGCGGCCATGTATTTGTTTTTACATCGTAAGCTTAAGCGAAAGAAATGGGATAATACGGTTCGCAGACTGCCAAGTCTGGAAAGTATGGAAAAGTACACGTATACCTCTATGCTAATCGGTACACCGCTGTTGATCGTATCGCTGATCGTAGCGCTCATGTCCATTTTTGCAGAGGGACGTTATCTATTATTGCTTGATTTGAAAGTAGTGTTTACGTTACTGGCGCTATGTGTGTACATTGCTTATTTTGCCACACGCCGGTTACGTAGTTATTCACCGATTATTATGGCACGCTGGGCGATTGCGGGCTATATCGTATTTATTTTGAATTTTGTAGCGAATTCGTGGTCAGCGTTTCATCAGTGGGTGGGTACATGAGCGATCTTATACCATACCTGCCGATTATGCTGGACTGTCGCGATCAAAAGGTGTTAGTCGTTGGCGGTGGCAAAGTCGCTGCGCGCAAGATCGCTTATTTGCTGGAAGCGCAGGCGCATGTCACGATAATTAGTCCAGAAGTGACGTCTGCAATACAGGAACTAGCTGAGCAACACAAAATATATTGGTTACACAAGAACTATGAAGTCGGTGATATCAACAGCCGTTTCGATCGTGAAGATGTTGCAGCTACCGATACACTCGATGCTCCTACCGAAGGCCAAAAAGATCAAGCACTTGAGCAGCAGCGATATATGCTGGTATATGCGGCGACCTCACTACCAGATGTGAATGCACAGGTAGCGCAGGAAGCGAAGCAGCTTGGTATTCCTGTGAATGTAGCGGATCGTCATGAAAAAGGTACATTTATCAATCCGTCCGTGATTCGGCGTGGACGATTGATTGCCTCGGTGTCTACTTCTGGCGCTGGGCCTGCGCTCAGTCGGCACATTGCACAGGAGTTAGAGCAATATTTTGATGAAGAGTATGAGTTGTATATGGAGTTCATGTACAATCTGCGTCACCATATTAAACGGATCGTAATAGATCCACAGGAACGCAAGCGATTGCTTGAACATGCGGTGGCACTTGATGTGCTGGCTCAAATCCGACATAAGCAATTTGTATGGTGGGATGAAGAACAGATCGAGCAATGGATCATACAATATCGGGGGAGATAACGTCATGCGCAAAATTATCGTAGGAAGTCGGCAGAGCGCTCTTGCATTAACCCAGACGGGCCATGTGATCGAGGCGCTTCAGCAGATTGCTGCTAGCCAGGGGCTAGAAGTCGAATTTGAAGTGAAAAAGATCGTCACGAAAGGTGATCGTATTCTAGACGTGACGCTATCTAAGGTCGGCGGTAAAGGCTTATTCGTGAAGGAGATTGAACAAGCGCTGATCGACGGCGAGATTGATATGGCTGTCCATAGTATGAAGGATATGCCTTCTGAGCTGCCTGAGGGCTTGGTGAATGGTGCAATTCCCAAGCGTGTTGATCCACGTGATTGCATCATTACGCGTAGCGGTCATGGACTTGATGATCTGCCGCAGGGCGCGAAGATCGGTACAAGTAGCCTAAGACGTGCAAGTCAGCTCAAAGCGTATCGTCCTGATCTGGATATTCAGTCGATTCGTGGCAATATTGATTCGCGTCTACGTAAGCTCGAAACGGAAGGCTTTGACGCGATCATGCTTGCAGCGGCAGGGCTTGAGCGTATGGGCTGGTCAGATCGCATTACAGCATATTTGCCTGCTGATCTATGCCTGCCTGCTGTAGGTCAGGGTGCACTTGGTATTGAATGCCGAGGTGACGATCTAGAGCTACTTGGTCTTTTATCCTTATACAATGATGACCTGACCGCGACGACAGTTACAGCAGAACGGACTTTTTTGTCGGAGCTGAATGGTGGCTGTCAGGTGCCGATTGGTGCTTATGCTGTACGTCTGCATCCTTCCCATTCCGATCAGGACGAAAACGTTATACAATTGACAGGAATGGTAGCCTCACCGGACGGCAAAACCGTGCTTAAAGAGACGCTTCAAGGGCATGATCCGGTACAACTGGGTATCGCGGTGTCCGATGAATTGAAGCGACGTGGGGCGGATCAGATTCTCGCAGAAGTTAGGGGATGAAGGAATGACCGGCAAGGTGTATCTGGTAGGCGCAGGTCCAGGCGCTCTAAAGCTAATCACGTTACGTGGCTGGGAATGTATCGCATTTGCAGATGCGATTGTGTATGATCGTTTGGCAAGCCCGCGTTTGCTCAAGCAGGCGAAGCCGGGAGCAGAGAAGATTTATGTTGGCAAGCTGCCTGATCGTCACACGATGAAGCAAGAAGAGATTAACCAGCTGCTTGTCGATCTGGCACTCCAGGGCAAAATCGTTGTGCGTCTAAAAGGTGGCGATCCGACGATCTTCGGACGAGTCGCAGAGGAAGCGGAGCTATTAAGGCAGCATCAGATTCCATATGAGATCGTACCTGGCATCACCTCTTCGATTGCGGTTCCTGCCTATGCAGGTATTCCAGTCACTCACCGGGATTTGGCTTCATCTGTATCCATTATTACCGGGCATGAGAGTCCAGATAAGCTGGATCATAGTATTCAGTGGGATAAAGTAACCCATGCGACAGGCACGCTTGTGTTCATGATGGGTGTAGCCAAGATCGGCTACATTAGCGAACAGCTTATACGTCATGGTCGTCCAGCGGATACGCCAGTAGCGCTTGTACGCTGGGGAACACGTGCGGAGCAGGAGACACTTGTCGGTACGCTTCAGGATATCGCTGCCAAGGTAGAAGCCGCTAACTTCAAAGCACCTGCGGTTATTGTCGTAGGTGAAGTCGTAAATGTGCGTGAACGATTGCAGTGGGCTGAACAATTGCCTCTCTTCGGTAAACGAATCCTTGTCACTCGTGCGCGCAGTCAGGCGAGTGAACTGGTGGATCGCATTGATGAGCTTGGTGGAGAGCCTTACGAATATCCGGTGATCGAGACGGTCATGCCGACTGATCCCAATGTGCAGCAGCAGATCCAGCAGGTATTCGGCTCGCTGGAGCAATATGACTGGGTGTTTTTCACAAGTGTGAATGGGGTAGAGTACTTCTTCCGCCATTTAGAAGAACAGGGTCAGGATATCCGCTCGCTTCATCGTGCTCGTGTTGCAGCTGTAGGACCAGCGACTAGAGATGCACTTCGGAGCCGTGGTATTCGTTCGACCGACTTACCACAGAAGTTCCATGCAGAAGGATTACTTGAGCATTTGACTGGAGAGCTATCCGCCGGACAAAAGGTACTACTACCTCGTGGTGATCTGGCAAGAGCCTGGTTGCCGCAGACCTTAACTGAGATGGGCTTGTCTGTTACAGAGCTCGATACCTACGAAACGGTACTGGTCGGTGAAGATGATCTGGAACTCAAAAAGCTGCTGGAAGAACAGGCGATTCATGCTGTTACGTTTACAAGCTCTTCGACAGTTACGAATCTGCTCACCGCGCTACGAAATTTAGGCTTCGCAGATCCGGTTGCTGCGCTTTCTCATAGTACAATCGCCTGCATTGGACCACAGACAGCACGTACCGCAGAGCAGAATGGTTTAAAAGTTGATCTGCACGCAGAGTCAGCTACGATTGAAGGTTTAATTGATGTACTATGCCGCTGGAACAAAGGCGGTTTACCATTATAATTCACATGTAACCAACATGAACGATGTTGATGATCGACATCAGCGTATGCCGACCAGAGCGATAAGCAGGGTCGGCCTTCTTTTTCGTCATTAAGTCATGCCAACATATAGATATGGAGGAATTTAAGTTATGAGTCAATCTTTTGCAAGACATCGTCGTTTACGGAAAACGCCTGCCATTCGTGGGATGGTTAGAGAAACACAGCTCCACAAAAATGATTTTATCCAACCGGTCTTCGTCACGTACGGAACCGATGTAAAACTTGAAATTTCGTCGATGCCAGGTGTGTTCAACTTCTCGCTAGATCGTCTTGGTGAAGAGATCGAGGAGATCGTAAGTCTGGGCATTCCATCTGTTATGGTATTTGGCGTACCGGAAACCGAAGCCAAGGACAGTATGGGTACAGGTGCTTATTCGGATCAAGGAATCGTGCAGCAGGCAATCCGAATGATTAAGCAGAACTATCCAGAGCTTGTCGTTATCGCGGACACTTGTTTGTGTGAATTTACCGATCATGGACATTGCGGCGTTGTACACACACATGAACATGACGGTCATATCCATGCGGATGTGGACAATGACGAGTCGCTCGTACTGCTTGCGCAAACGGCAGTATCGCAAGCACAGGCAGGCGCAGATATTATTGCGCCATCGAATATGATGGATGGCTTTGTACAGGTCATTCGCGAGGCGCTGGACGAAGCTGGTTTTGAAGATATTCCGATTATGTCCTATGCAGTGAAATACGCCTCCGCTTTCTACGGTCCATTCCGTGAAGCTGCTCAATCTGCTCCACAATTCGGCGATCGCAAATCGTATCAAATGGACCCGGCTAATGTACGCGAAGCGCTGCGTGAGGCGGAAAGCGATGTACAGCAAGGTGCAGATATGCTGATGGTCAAACCGGCACTTGCCTACATGGACGTATTGCGCGTTGTACGCGATAACTTCGATCTGCCACTTGTGGCTTACAATGTGAGTGGTGAATATGCAATGGTAAAAGCAGCCGCACAACAAGGCTGGATCAACGAACGTGGGATCGTAACCGAGATGATGCTCGGCTTCAAACGTGCTGGTGCAGATATGATTATTACGTATTTCTCCAAGGATGTTGTGCGTTGGCTGCGTGAAGAATGGGTCTGAGTCCAGAATGAATCGACCGACTCGTCGATACACATAAAGGTCATGCAGAAAATAAGATAAGCATCTGATGGTATCTTCATCATGTGAAGGTGCCATCTTACATACCGATCAAGCTACGACCCAGTATACGGTAGAAGCCGCGACTCATCTCATAATGAGATTCGTTTTCTGCACTGTGCAGAAGTAGTAGGAATCGGGTAAAGGTAAAGAGGAACGATGAGCAGTACACTAGCGTTACTGCTTATATGCATATGCGTATGAAGAGCAGTCGATCTGCTACGATATCTACTTTTCTGATGGATATAGATGAATAGCAATGCTCGATCTGTACTGTAATACAGCGAGCGAATAAGGTAATTCAAGAAACGAAGTTATAACTATGCTATGGAGGTGCTTTTTTTAATGAAACCAACCCATTCTGTACGCCGTGATGAACGTTCCCGCGAAGCATTTGAGGAAGCAAAGCGTTATATTCCAGGTGGTGTGAATAGTCCGGTACGTGCATTCAAAACTGTAGGATTGACCCCGGTGTATGCAGAACGTGGCGAAGGCTCACGTCTGTACGATATCGACGGTAATTCATTTATAGATTACGTCGGCTCCTGGGGGCCACTGATTATGGGCCATGCTCATCCACAGGTTGTTCAGGCATTACAGGAAACAGCAGCACGTGGTACAAGCTTTGGCGCACCAACCGAGATCGAGACGCAGATGGCGAAGCTCGTCGCTGAACGTGTGCCTTCAATTGATATTGTACGGATGGTGAACTCCGGTACAGAAGCTACAATGAGTGCAATTCGCCTTGCTCGTGGCTATACCAAGCGCAACAAAATTTTGAAATTTGAAGGCTCTTATCACGGACATGGTGACAGCCTGCTGATCAAAGCGGGTTCTGGTGTCGCTACACTGGGATTGCCAGATAGCCCGGGTGTACCCGAGTCTATCGCATCGAATACCATTACTGTGCCTTACAATGATCTGGAAGCTGTAAAGCTCGCATTTGAACGCTTTGGTGAGGATATCTCCTGTGTGATCGTAGAGCCTGTAGCAGGCAATATGGGTGTGGTTCCGCCGCAGGAAGGCTTTTTGCAAGGACTGCGTGATGTGACTACACAATATGGTACATTACTTATTTTCGATGAAGTCATGACTGGCTTCCGCGTGCATCTGAACTGTGCACAGGGACGTTATGGCGTAACGCCAGATTTGACATGCCTTGGTAAAGTTATCGGTGGTGGTCTGCCTGTAGGTGCTTACGGTGGCAAACGTGAAATCATGGAAAATATCGCACCAACAGGTCCAATCTATCAAGCGGGTACACTGAGCGGTAATCCACTGGCGATGATTGCAGGCTTTACTACACTTAGTCTGCTCACACCAGAAGTATATGATCGTCTGGAAACAGCTTCCGCACGTCTTCAAGCGGGATTTGAAAGTAATGCCAAGGAAGCAGGCATTCCACTAACGATCAACCGCGTCGGTTCGATGGTATGCCCATTCCTAACCGAAGGGCCTGTAACGAACTACGATACCGCTAAACTCAGCGATATGGATCGTTTCAAAAGCTATTTCGGCGGTATGCTGAATCAAGGCATTAGCGTTGCACCATCTCCATTTGAAGGTATGTTCGTCTCCGCTGTACACAGCGACGAAGATATTGATACAACCATCGCGGCTCATCGCGAAGTGATGAAGTCCCTGTAATGGAGGTGTCTCAGTATGACTGATGACCATCGCGATCATTCGATAGAAAAGAAGTTTTCATCTGTAGATGAGACGAAGCAAGAGGAGCGGACAGCAATGTCCGCTTCGTCTTCTTCCAATACCATAGAACTGCCTGCTAGCCGTCCAGAAGAGTGGATACCGACCAAGCATGCCGTGCGCGACGGTGAATGGCTGGAAATCTTACCTGATCAAAGTCTAGATCTGGAGCAATCGCAAGGCCGTCATATACGTATGATGGATTGGCTGAAGAGTGAAGCTTTTCCAGCGCGCATCATCGGACTGCTACAGTCGCGCGGCGATATCCAGCTTCAAGGAGATCGAATTCGACTGCGGATTTTTGCCGATACCGATTATGGATTTCAGCCCCATCATCACGTACATGCCAAGGTACTGTATGAGGATGATTATGTACTCGTTGTACACAAGCCAGCTGGGATGAACGTGCATCCTTCCGATGCCAACGATGCTTCTGTCACACTTGCCCATGTCGTAGCTGCTCATTATGAAAGCACCGGACAACATTGCGCTGTCCGCCATGTACATCGCTTAGACGAAGATACGACTGGTCCCGTGCTGTACGCGAAAAACGAATTGGCGCTCTATCTACTGGATGAGCAGATGCGTAGCAAATCTATTCACCGTCACTACGTAGCACTGGTACATGGGAAAGTGAGCGATCGACTACGAGTCATCAACGAACCGATCGGCAAAGATCGTCATCACAACCAGCGCCGCCGCGTTGCACCTGGTGGACAAAACGCAATCACCTATGTCGAATGCCTGCATTCTACACCAACAGCAAGTCTCGTGCGTTTACAACTTGAAACCGGACGAACCCACCAGATTCGAGTACACATGAGTCATGTCGGACATCCACTAATCGGCGACACCTTATACGGTGGTAAACCAGGTCTGTTACCCCGCCAGGCACTACATGGCGAACAGCTGGGCTTCACTCACCCGTGGACAGGTAATACATCACTAACCATCGAAGACCCCTGGCCTGCTGATCTACAGGAAGCTGCGAAAAAGTTAAAGCTATTGTGACTGTATAATAGGTTATACATGCTACTGTTCATGACTATAATTAAATCGAATCAACATAATCAGCGATGCTCTCTAGAGGCTACCTAACTAGAAAGCATCGCTGATTTTATTTAAATCTATCTACCAATTTTTCAGCTATATTAAAAAGCACAATTTCAATACTCTTCAATCTAATGAAATCTTCTTACTCCACACCACCTCATGTCAGCTTTATATTGACTTTCCCCCCTCCTCAAGTTATGATGTTCAATGAAATTATTGTATGTTATAGCTTTATTAATCATAAAGACTATGAACGGGAATAGTAGATGTTATCGGCCTCTAGAGAGTAGAACTGCTGCGCTGGAAGGTTCTGCAGGATACGAGACGTCGAAGTCGCCCGGAAGTCGTTTATTTGAATACCGTCCTGTTCCTGCATAGTTAATGGACTGGAAGCAGACGGAGCTAGAGTAGACCGGTAGCAGCCGTTATCTGCCTTCGAGTGTCGTTACCACGCACATAGTTATCCATCTGGATCAGGCTATGCTGCATCGTCCTTCAGCAGGTAACGAAACAAAGGTGGTACCACGAGAGCAATGCCTTTCGTCCTTTGAGACGAAGGGCTTTTTTTATTTTCTATACCTTAATTAGGATGCTTACCCAAATGAGAATTGAACTTTAATGATGGAGGGATCTGTATGACAGAGACAAACAACACGGCAACAACTTCAATGCCAACTACGTATGACCCCAAATCGGCCGAACGCAAATGGTACGATTACTGGATGAAAAATGATTTCTTCAAAGCTGGACAACGTCCAGATGCTAAGCCATATACGGTAGTTATTCCACCGCCTAACGTAACCGGTATGCTGCATATCGGTCATGCGCTGGATTGCACCCTGCAAGACATTATGATCCGTACCAAGCGTATGCAGGGCTATGATGCACTCTGGTTGCCAGGTTCTGACCACGCAGGTATTGCGACGCAGACCAAAGTCGAGCAAAATCTGCGTGCCGAAGGCATTTCTCGTCATGATCTCGGTCGTGAGAAGTTTCTGGAGAAGGTATGGGAATGGAAGGACAAGTACGCGGAGACGATCCATGAGCAATGGGGCAAAATGGGCTTCTCGCTCGACTATTCTCGTGAGCGTTTTACACTGGATGAAGGCTTGTCCAAAGCGGTTCGCCATGTATTCGTAACCCTCTATGAAAAAGGATTAATCTATCGCGGTAAACGCATCATCAACTGGGACCCGATGGCACGCACAGCGCTATCCGACATTGAAGTTGAATACAAAGAAGTAAATGGTCATCTGTACCACTTAGAATATCCACTCAAAGACGGTAGCGGCTCGATTATCGTAGCAACGACTCGTCCAGAAACAATGCTGGGCGACTCGGCAGTTGCAGTTCATCCGAAGGATGAGCGTTATACTGATATGATCGGCAAAATGCTTGTGCTGCCAATCACAGGCCGGGAGATTCCGATTATTGCTGACGACTACGTAGATCGTGAATTTGGTAGTGGCGCGGTTAAAATCACACCTGCTCATGACCCGAATGACTTTGAAATGGGACAACGTCATGATCTGCCACAGATCGTTGTGATGGACGAAGGCGGTATCATGAACGAAAATGCGGACAAATACGAAGGCATGGATCGCAGTGATGCACGCAAACAGTTGATTCAGGATCTGCAAGAAGCAGGCGTTCTGATCAAGATCGAAGATCACGTACACCAGGTTGGTCATAGCGAGCGTAGCGGTGCAGTCATCGAGCCTTATCTGTCCACGCAATGGTTCGTTGAAATGAAGCCACTGGCAGATCAAGCGATCGAAGCACAGCGTACGGGTAAAGGTACGAACTTTGTACCTGATCGGTTCGAGAAAACGTATCTGAACTGGATTGAAAATGTACGCGACTGGTGTATTTCTCGTCAGCTCTGGTGGGGACATCGTATTCCAGCATGGTACTGTGATGAGACAGGAGAAATCATCGTTTCTGCTGAAGATCCAAGCGGTTTGCCAGAACATGCAGGCAAAACGCTACGTCAGGATGAAGACGTACTGGATACATGGTTTAGCTCTGCGTTATGGCCGTTTTCCACACTTGGCTGGCCAGACGAAACGGAAGATCTGAAGCGGTACTACCCAACGGATCTGCTCGTAACAGGATATGACATTATCTATTTCTGGGTAGCGCGTATGATCTTTACTGGACTTGAGTTTACAGATGAGATTCCATTTAAAGATGTACTGATCCATGGTCTGGTTCGTGCTTCGGATGGTCAGAAAATGTCCAAATCGCTCGGTAACGGCGTAGATCCGCTTGATGTCATTGAGCAGTATGGTGCAGACGCAATGCGTTATATGCTTTCTACTGGTAGTACACCAGGACAGGATCTTCGTTTCCGCTGGGAGCGTGTAGAGCAGTCCCGTAACTTTGCGAATAAGATCTGGAATGCTTCTCGCTTTGCCTTGATGAATATGGAAGGCTTCACCTTTGCAGATATTGATCTGTCCGGTAATTTAAGCACAGCGGATCGCTGGATTTTGCATCGCTTGAATGAGACCGCTCGCGATATTATGCGCCTGATTGATGTATATGAATTCGGTGAAACGGGTCGTCTGCTGTACAACTTTATCTGGGATGATCTGTGTGACTGGTATATTGAGATTGCGAAGTTGTCGCTGTATGGAGACAACGCAGAAGCGAAGAAAACGACGCAATCCGTACTTGCTTACGTACTGGATCGCACGATGAGAATGATCCATCCGTTTATGCCTTTCATCTCAGAAGAAATCTGGCAGCATCTGCCGCATGAAGGAGAGACGATCACACTGGCAGCATGGCCAACCTTCGATCCAGCGCTTGAAAATAAAGCGGCTGAGGAAGAAATGACCTTGCTGATCGAGATCATTCGTTCGATTCGTAACATCCGTGCAGAAGTAAACGTACCGATGAGCAAAAAAATCGAGCTATTGATCAAAGCAAGCGATCAACAAACGCTCGATATCATCACATCCAACGAGCATTATATTCAGCGCTTCTGTAACACATCCGAATATGCAGCAGGTCTAGATATTGCAGCACCGGATAAAGCGATGTCCGCTGTCGTTACTGGCGTGGAGCTGTACTTGCCACTGGCAGGTCTGCTTGATATTAATCAGGAGATCGCTCGTTTGGAAAAAGAAGTGACTACACTGAATGCAGAGGTAGAGCGCGTAGAGAAGAAGCTGTCTAATCAAGGCTTTGTATCCAAAGCGCCAGCCAAAGTGATTGAGGAAGAACGCGCCAAGCAGGCTGACTATTCCGACAAACGTGACAAGGTTCTTGCCCGTATTGCCGAACTGAAAGGTTAAGGGTGAATACGATGACATATGATTCTGCGGAGGGGCAAGTCGCCCCTCTACATACGTATGATGAGGCGGTAGAATGGATTAATGGACTGATTCCATTTGGGATTCGTCCAGGACTCGAGCGGATCGAGCAGCTGATGGAGCTGCTCGGTCATCCGCATCGTCGATTGAAATTCATTCATGTAGCAGGCACTAATGGAAAAGGTAGCACTTGCGCTTTTCTGACAAGTGCGTTACTCTCTTGCGGATACGATGTAGGCACGTTCACTTCGCCGTACATTGCGAAGTTTACAAATCGTTTTCAGTACAATGGACAGGATATCGAGGAGGAGACATTACTTCGCTTGTCCAATCGCTTGAAGCCACTTGTAGAAGCAGTCGCAGCGACTGAACTTGGTTCACCGACGATGTTTGAGGTTGCAACGGCGCTAGCGATTTTGTATTATGCCGAAGAGACGTATCCTGATGTGGTAGTGTGGGAGACAGGTCTTGGTGGACGTATGGATGTGACGAATATCGTTAATCCGATCGTATCCGTTATTACGAATGTGGGTTATGACCATACCGATATTTTGGGCGATACATTGGAGCAGATTGCGGCGGAGAAGGCTGGCATTATCAAGCCAGGTGTTCCGGTCGTCACGAGTGTAGATCAGCCTGAAGTGATTGAAGTTATGGCTGCACGTGCTGAGAAGTGTCGTAGCCGTATGTATTTGGCGAATCGCGATTATCGGGCTACACGTGTAGCTGGTGATGAGCATAGCCAAAAGCTCGAATTTGAAGGAATATTCCGTAACATGGAACTTGAGATCGGAATGCAAGGCGAGCATCAATGCGCCAATGCAGGACTTGCGATGATGACACTCGAAGTACTTCGTCAGTATATGGCGTTTGTACTGGATGATGAACCACTGCAAGCAGGTTTTCGCAATGCCTTTTGGGCAGGGAGACTAGAAACGGTACAGACTGAGCCGCATATCATACTCGATGGCGCGCATAATCCGGAAGGTGCAGCTTCCCTTGTGAAGAGCATTCCGCAGACGTATACCTATGACAAACTGCATTTCCTTGCGGGAATGCTTGAAAATAAACAGCATGAACCGGTATTCCGTCATTTGTTGTCGATTGCAGACAGCATTATTTTGACGGAACCGGATTTCCGGCGCAAAATGCCAGCAGATGAGCTGGCTGTGCTTGTACGTCGTTTGGCTGTCGAGATGGGCAGAACCGATGTACACATTACAGTAGAACGTGACTGGAAGCAGGCAATCGAGCTGCTGAAGTCGCAGACAGAGCGGGAAGATCTAGGGGTCGTTACCGGAACGCTGTATTTAATTTCAGATGTAAGAGCGACTCTTTTGCATCAAACCGATTCTGAAAAGGGCTGGTGAGACAGGATGAACAAGACACAACATATACATTTTATTGGTATTGGCGGCTATGGCATGAGTGCGATCGCCAAAGTTTTGCTGGAAATGGGACATAAAATCACAGGCTCGGATGTAGCGATGAGTGCACTGGCGCAAAAGCTACAAGATCAAGGAGCAAAGGTGCATATTGGACACTCTCCGGAAATGGTACACGGTGCAGACCTGCTCGTGTATTCTTCGGCAGTTGCTCAAGATGATGTAGAGCTACTCGAAGCGCGTAAGCTCGAGATTCCTGTACTACATCGCTCGGAAATGCTGGCACGTCTGCTTAATGAACGTAAAGGTGTAGCCGTAGCAGGAGCACACGGTAAAACAACCACGTCGTCGATGATTGCACTGGTGCTCGAAGAGTGTGCCACCGACCCAACGTATATTATCGGCGGCGAGATCGTCAATCTAGGTACGAATGCCAAAGCAGGCAAAAGTGACTATGTTGTTGCAGAAGCTGATGAAAGCGATGGTACGTTTCTTCAATATCATCCTGCGATTGCGGTCGTTACGAATATTGAAGCCGATCATCTTGAAAATTATGATGGTGATTTTGCCAATATCAAAGCAGCGTATGTCCAATTTTTGAGCCAGCTGCAGCCAGGCGGCAAAGCGATTGTGAACGCGGATGATGAGAATATTCGCGAGCTATTGCCGAATATTGAAGGCGATACGATCACATTTGGTATTGAGCAAGCTGCGGATTATACAGCAAGCGATATTCAGCCGGGAGATCGTCGTATTTCATTTGTGATGAGCTATCAGGGTGAGCAACTCGGCACCGTTCAGTTGTCCGTGCCAGGTATTCATAATGTGTACAATGCGATGGCGACGATCATTGCGTGTCTGCAAACCGGAGTATCATTTACTGAAGCCGCCGCAGCGATTGTACGCTTCCAAGGTGCAAAGCGCCGATTCCAGGTAATGGGCGATGCACGTGATATTTTGATCGTGGATGATTATGCTCACCATCCAACTGAGATTGAAATGACGCTCCAGGCAGCGCGTGCTACAGGCAAGCGCATCATTGCTATTTTCCAACCGCAGCGTTACTCACGTACGTATTTCCTGCTGGATGAATTTAGCCGTGCCTTTAGTGAGGCAGATGAAGTAATCATTACCGATATCTATGCTCCAGCTGGTGAGAAACAGATTGAGGGTGTTCATTCCTCTGTGCTTGTTGACTTGATTCGTAAGCATAGTAATGAAAATGCACGTTATGTAGCAGATAAGCAGACGGTAATTACGGAATTGTCGTCTCGTTTGACTCCAGGCGAGCTCATCATAACGATGGGTGCGGGCGATATTTGGAAAGTGTCCAAAGCACTTGCTGAACAGTTGCAATCTCCTGAAGTGATTGACTAAGCATCAATTTATCGGTGCGCAGAAGCTTTGCGTTTCCGGTTAATATGCGAAAAGACTGTCGCTGGGCAGTCTTTTTCGCTGTCTGTTCGCTTATAAGTGCCAGCTTTCTTTTTTGTTTGTATTGCCGATGGAATCAACGTATAATAATGTGGTGTCAAATTAAAGGCAGGGGAATCCTCATATGAAAAAGAATGCAGGAACACTGATTTTATTTTTGTTGCTTGGCTGGCTGCTAGGCGCCTGGGTGTCTACGTTGCTGGAACCAGTAGCGATTTTATCATTTTTGACCAAATCGACGACTATTGATTGGTCTCCCAGTGCGAATTTGAACATTATTCGTTACAATATTGATCTTCATTTGAAAATGAGCCTGCTTGGTCTACTGGGTGTTATTGCCTCGATCTGGCTGTATCGTAAGCTCTAAGTCTCAATGAAGTCTTAACGATTAACTTTGACATCGTAAAAGGAGAGGGCCTTTCTTATGAACAGAGAACATTTGCGTCGCACGATTGTACTGGCGTCTGCGTCTCCAAGGAGAAAGGAATTGATGACCTCTTTGCAATTGGAGTTTGAAGTATTGCCCAGTGATGCGGATGAATCGGTTCCACCCGAATGGTCGCCCGAGCAAGTCGTAACTGAGCTTGCTGTACGTAAAGCTCGTGCAGTTCAGCAACAGGCGATGGAGCGTTATGAACATGCGCTGATTATCGGTAGCGATACGATTGTGGTGCTGGATGGACGTATTTTTGGCAAGCCCGTAGATGAAGCGGAATCCGTGAAAATGCTGACGACCCTTCAAGGTCGTATCCATGATGTGTATACAGGCATTGCCTGTCTTGATGCTGCAACAGGACATATTCGTACGAACTACAGTCGTACTTCTGTACATATGAAGTCACTCACACCGGAGCGTATTCAAGCTTATGTGCGTAGTGGTGAACCTGCGGATAAGGCGGGATCGTATGCTATTCAAGGACTCGGCTCTACGCTGGTCGAGCGAATTGAAGGCTGTTATTTCACTGTGGTCGGATTGCCTGTACCTGTATTAAGCGATATGCTAGAGGAGTTTGGCGTATCGGTGCTTGATGTTTGATCTTTTAAAAGAGAAGAGGACAGCACATGGAATCGCCGCAATATCTTTTACGCGACGTGCCCCTGGAAGATCGTCCGCGCGAGCGGATGATGAGCTATGGGGAAGAATCGCTAAGTCACGCCGAACTGCTGGCGATTTTGCTTCGGACAGGTACGAAGGATGAGTCTGCCATTCATTTAGCTGCACGTATTTTGCAGCAGGTAGGTAGTATTCGTCAATTGGTAGATATGAGTATTGAAGAGCTGACGACCATTCGTGGAATCGGCACAGCCAAGGCGATTCAGATTAAGGCTGGTATTGAGCTGGGACGCCGCATTGCACGCACCGGACGTGAAGAAGCACGCATTGTTCGTTCACCAAAGGATGCGGCAGATTTACTGATGGAGCAACTGCGTTATTTGCAAAAAGAACATTTTGTATGCCTGTTTCTGAATACGAAGAATCATATTATTTCCCAGGAAACGTTGTCGATGGGAAGCCTCAATGCCTCCATTGTGCATCCACGTGAAGTATTTCGTGCTGCGATCAAATGTAGTAGCGCTTCGGTCATCTGTGCACATAACCATCCGAGTGGTGATCCAACACCAAGTCCGGAAGATATTGCACTGACGCGTAGACTTGTAGAGGCGGGACAATTGATCGGTATTGAAGTGCTAGATCATCTCGTTATTGGGGACACAAAGTTCGTAAGTTTGAAGGAACAAGGCCTAATGTAATATAATAGTCGAGATTCAGAGGAAAGGGAGTTAAAAGTTATGTTTGGGAGCTTTACAAAATATCTGGGGATTGACCTCGGAACCGCGAATACACTCGTTTATGCAAAAGGAAAAGGAATTATCGTAAGAGAACCTTCAGTTGTTGCTATTCGTACAGATACGAATACCATTGAAGCCGTTGGTGAATCTGCCAAAAAAATGATTGGACGTACACCTGGTAACATCCGTGCAATCCGTCCAATGAAGGATGGCGTTATCGCTGACTTCGATACAACAGCTACAATGATCAAGTACTTCATTCGTCAAGCGCAAAAGCAGCGTTCGATGTTCCCGCAACATCCATACGTGATGGTTTGTGTGCCTTCAGGTATTACAGCTGTCGAGCAACGTGCAGTTGAAGATGCAACCAAGCAAGCAGGTGCACGTGAAGCGTACACGATCGAAGAACCATTTGCAGCAGCCATTGGTGCGGATCTGCCTGTATGGGAACCAACAGGTAGTATGGTCGTTGATATCGGTGGCGGTACAACTGAAGTTGCTGTCATTTCACTTGGTGGTATCGTAACAAGTCGTTCGGTACGTGTAGCTGGTGATGAAATGGATGAAGCGATTATCCAGTACATCAAACGTCAATACAATCTGATGATTGGTGAGCGTACAGCAGAGCAACTGAAAATGGATATCGGCTCCGCAACTCCATTTGAAAAAGTGGAAACACTTGAGATTCGCGGTCGTGACCTCGTAACAGGTCTGCCTAAAACATTGACAATTACTTCTGACGAAATTGCTGAAGCATTGTCCGATACCGTAACAGCGATTGTAGAAGCAGTCAAAGTAACACTGGAAAAATGTCCGCCAGAATTGGCAGCAGATATTATGGATCGTGGTATCGTACTAACAGGTGGCGGTGCACTGCTGCGTAACCTGGATAAGCTACTTGCAGGTGAGACAGGCATGCCAGTCATCGTTGCTGAAAATCCGCTGGATTGTGTAGCGATTGGTACAGGCAAAGCGCTGGAGAACATTGACATGCTCAAAGCACGCAGTAGCTCGGCCGTCCGTTCCAAACGATAATTTACGGCCAATTGTGGTCAACCCCTATCAGGGAAAGAATAACCGTTAATTAAGAGGGTGTTGAAACTGTTTAAGCTGCTGGGTAACAAGAAACTGTTTATCCTGCTGGTAGGACTGATTTTATTCATCGCATTAATGGGATATACGTTGACCAACCGAAGCTCGCTATCCTGGCCGGAGAAATTCACCCGGGATACCGTCGGTTTTGTGCAAGGTGTATTTTACAAGCCCGCTTCTTACATAGCGGGCTTCTTTGAAGATATCAGTGACCTGAATGGAGTATACGAGGAGAATCAGCAATTGAAGCTAACTGCAGCACAATATATGATGCAGCAAGCCAATTACAATAGCCTCGTACAGGATAATGAACGCTACAAGGAGCAGCTGAGATTTACACAAAATCAGCTTGCTCAAAATAAATTCGATTTGCACATTGCCAATGTTACAAGTGTGGACACGGATGAGGATACAGGAACGATCGTGATCGACCTGGGTAGCAAAGACGGTGTACGTAAAGACATGCCGGTTATTTCGCTACAGGGTATGGTCGGTATTATCAGTCAGACGAGCAATTATCATGCGACCGTCAAGCTGTTAACGACGCTTGATCCGCTGGATCCGAACTCCAAAGCGATTGCAGCAACAGCAGTCGGCAAAACGAATGCAACATTTGGTATGGTAGAAAGCTATGATAAAGCAACAGGCATGCTGACGATGACTCAGATCAAGGAAAATGATCCGCTCGCAGTTGGCGATACGATCATCTCTTCAGGTAGCGGCGGTCTGTTCCCACGTGGAATGATCATCGGTAAAGTGATCAGTCGTCAGGTAGGTGACTTTGGTCTGACCAATACAGCTACGATTGACCCTGCTGCTGATTTCAAAGACTGGAAAGAAGTGTTTGTCGTTTATACGAAGGAGGCACAGGAATAATGGCGCGCCGTATTGTTTTGCTGCTGCTGTTATTCCTCGTGTTTGTATGGGAGGGTACGATTGTACCCTGGCTTATCCCAGATGCGATGCATGGACGACTCATTCCGCATCTGACCTATATATTGATTTTGTTCGTGTCGATCTATTATCACCGTCATACGGCACTCGTACTCGGACTCATATTTGGTCTATTGCACGATGTGGTCTTTTATGGTGATATGATCGGGGCTTATGCCTTTGCGATGGGCTTGTCGGCTTATGTACTAGGCTTGCTTTTCCAATCGCCCAAAGCTCCGTATCCACTGATGATGACCGTCGTTCTGATTGGTAGTCTGCTGCTGGATCATCTGTTATATGGCATTTATCTGGTATTCGGACTGACGCGTGAGCCTTATGCATGGGCACTTGGGCACTATATGTTCCCGAATCTGCTACTGCATTTTGTGTTTGCGCTGATCATCTGTGTACCGGTACGACGTCAGCTCGAAGAGGTTGCAAAGCTGCGCAGACGCGCTGCCGAAGAGGAATAGGCGCGTGCGTAGCGGCCGTGGCCCTATAGGTCGCGGTCTTAATTATTGGTTCAGGCAGGATTTCCCGCCGTCAGCACGAACTGATAGTAGGTGGGGGTGAGCGATGAATGGCTGTACGAGCTTCACGCTTTGTAACGATAAAAGGAATAAAAGATGGATTAACTTTCCAATTTGATGATACATGTGATTTTGATGACCTGGTTAACGATCTACGCTTCAAGCTGGAGCATACACACCAGAATATTTTGACCGGACCACTTGTGCATGTCGATATCCGTACTGGAGCAAGGCAATTGACCGAAGAACAGAAGGATATCCTGCTCGATATTTTGAGTCAAAAAGGCAATCTGCTTGTTCGTTCCTTTGAAGAGCCTGCGCCTGTTGAACCGGAGCCTGAGGTGTATGATCGCAATCGTGTTCAGATCATTACAGGTATGGTACGCTCGGGTCAGGTACTTCAGCATGAAGGGCCTGTGTTATTTTTGGGTGATGTGAATGCGGGCGGTACGATTACAAGCACAGATGATATTTACATCCTCGGCGCTCTACGTGGTATGGCGCATGCTGGCATCAATGGTAATGAGGATGCCGTTATCGCAGCTTCATTCTTTTCACCGACTCAGCTACGTATTGCGGATCTGATTAGTCGTCCACCTGATGAAGGTGAGAATCGCGAATCACATATGGAATTTGCGTATTTGCAGGACGGGATTATGAAGATTGATAAGATGGCGAATATCGCTCGGCTGGGACGGGATTTTAATGTGTTTAAAGGGGTGTAGTACATGGGAGAGGCTATTGTCGTCACTTCAGGCAAAGGCGGAGTAGGAAAGACAACCACTTCCGCCAATATAGGTACCGCGCTCGCGCTACTCGGCAAAAAGGTTTGTCTGGTTGATACCGATATCGGCCTGCGCAATCTGGATGTCGTAATGGGCCTGGAAAACCGGATTATCTATGATCTGTGTGACGTTGCCGATGGCCGTTGTCGGCTGAATCAGGCGCTTGTCAAAGACAAACGTTTTGATGAGTTGTATATGCTGCCTGCTGCACAGACGAAGGATAAAAATGCGGTTTCACCAGAGCAGGTAAAAGAAATTATCGAAGAGTTAAAAAAGGATTTTGAATATATTTTGATTGACTGTCCTGCTGGGATCGAGCAGGGATTTAAAAACGCAATCGCTGGAGCAGATCAAGCGATCGTCATGACGACACCCGAGAATGCTTCGGTGCGTGATGCTGACCGCGTGATCGGTTTGCTGGAGAGCTCTCATATTAGCTCGCCTAAGCTGATTGTGAACCGGATTCGTCATAGTATGGTGAAGTCAGGTGATATGCTAGATATTGATGAAGTGTTGCAAGTGCTCAATATTGACCTACTTGGTGTGGTGCCTGATGATGAGCTCGTGATCAAGGCGGCCAACTCGGGAGAGCCAACCGTGATGAACCCTGACTCCAAAGCAGCCATTGCGTACCGTAATATTGCCCGTCGGATTTTGGGTGATACGGTTCCACTCATGCCCATGGATCAGAAGAAAACTGCATTTTCTCGCTTTAAGAAGTTTTTTGGAATGGGTTGATGGATTTTGCTTAACAAGTTTAAAAAGCTAGATTGGGGCATCGTGTCCTTACTCGGTATCTTTATGCTTTTCAGCACGCTGCTTGTACGGAGCGCGATTGCACCTGATCCGAAGTTTGCAGGCTATGATGTACGTACCTTGATCTTTTATATTGTTGGTTTTGTAGTGTTGTTTGCAACAAGTCTTTTCGATTATCGTATTTTGCTGCGTAAGCATTGGTACTGGTATGTCCTCGGATTGCTGTCTCTGTTGTTACTTTATCCGTTGGGATCAGAGATCAATGGTGCGAAGTCCTGGTATAACTTTCCCGGCTTTCAGTTCCAACCGGCAGAAATGGTCAAAATTGTAGTTGTGCTATCGACCGCTTATTTACTAGGTAAGCGTGAAGGCGACCCACTCCGATTTCGTTCAGATCTTCTGCCTACAGCGTTTGTCGTCGCTGTTCCGTTCATACTTGTCTTGATCCAGCCCGATCTGGGGAATGCGATTATTTATCTGATCATTCTGGTTGGTATGTTGTGGATCGGTAACACCAAATATTCACATGTTATCATTGGTCTTGGTGCGATTATTGGTAGTCTGGTCTTGGTCATTGTGTTATTTACAACCTTTAATCAGCAGATTCATGATTATCTATACTCGCATAACAAGTTTCATTGGTATGAGCGTATTAATACGTATATTGATCCAAGCCAAGCATCGGATGACGCCAAGCATCAGTCCAGTTATGCCAAGATAGCTGTAGGTTCAGGTGGACTATTTGGCGATGGATATATGGATGGACAGTTGAAAAACAATAAGTTCGTTCCATATCCGTATTCAGATTCTATCTTTGTCGTAATTGGAGAAGAATTTGGGTTTATAGGTGCCTCCGTCTTGCTGCTCATGTACTTCTTGCTTATTTATCGTATGATTCTGATCGCACTTCAGTGCTATGATCGCAGGGGTTCCTACATTATCGTGGGTATCGTCAGCATGTTCGTGTTCCAGATTTTCGAGAATGTCGGCATGATGATCGGTCTGATGCCGATTACAGGGATCACGCTACCCTTTATCAGTTATGGTGGTACTTCATTGCTACTGAATATGTTCAGTATTGGACTTGTGCTGAGTATTAAGATTTATCAGGAAAAGTATGAAATGGAGTAATGATTTAGTCATTTTATAAGTGCACTATTGGATATGATAAAGCAGTCGGCATATATGTCGGCTGCTTTTTTTATGATGATCGAATTTGTAAAGGCGAATAGCTACGATACACATACTTGTTGTACAACTATCACTTCTAAATTTCAGTATAAGCTTCCCATTCAGAGAAGAGCGTTATACATAAAGTTACGGATGAAACCTTTTATAGACCGGATTCGTCTGTAACGAGAAGGAGATTCCTGCCTCCAGTAGAAGTAGAAACATACCACATAGAAAATGAATCTATAAGTTATGTGATTCTGCATGCTACAGTTACTCGTGATTTTGCGACATGACAGTATAGTCTGAAAAGATAGAGGTGGAGCGTCCGAATGAAGCAAATGATAGTGAACTGCGATCTGACCGAAACACGTATGGCGCTGCTTGATCAAGGAGAACTAGTTGAATTTGCTTCCGAGCGTTCATCTGGTAAAGGTATTGCTGGTCATTTTTATAAAGGTAAAGTAATGAACGTACTGCCAGGTATCCAGGCAGCATTCGTAGATATTGGACAAAAGAAAAATGGATTTTTATATATCGACGATGTACTGCATCCTCATATGGATAAGCAGCCAAGCGTCAAGCCTAACATTGCAGATCTGATCAGTCCGGGACAAGAAATTATCGTACAGGTTACCAAAGAACCGTCTGGTAGCAAAGGAGCTAAGCTTACCACACATTATTCGTTGCCTGGTCGCTGGTTAGTGTATATGCCCTATGCAGACTATATCGCTGTATCCAAAAAGGTCAGTACTGAGCAAGAGCGTAATCGACTTCGCAAGCTTGGTGAAGAACTGCGTCAAGGAGAAGAGGGCTTGATTTTACGAACTGTTGCTGAGGATGAGCAGGATGAAGCGATTGCGAACGATTTGACGATGCTCCGTAAACTATGGCAGCAGATCGTAATCAGATCCCAACGTCAAAAGTCCCCAACAGTGCTTCATCAAGATCTCGGGCTGGTGGAGCGTATGCTGCGAGACGTCTTCCATCCGGCTGAAGATCGTTTGATCACCGATGATTCGGCTTGTAAGGAGCGTGTACAACGCTTTTTGAATGGGATTACCTCTGCTGGCGAAACGAATACTATCGAGCTTTACCGAGAACAAGAGCCGATCCTACAGCATTTTGGCGTTCAAGAGAAGCTGCATCGTGATTTCCAGCGCAGAATATGGCTGGAAGGTGGCAGCTATATCGTTTGGGATCAGACGGAGGCGTTAACGGTCATCGACGTGAACACTGGCAAATTTACCGGTGGAGCGACACTCGAAGAAACAGTAACCCATACGAACCGAATCGCTGCAGAAAAGATCGCCAAGCTGCTTCGACTTCGTGATACAGGTGGGATTATCATTATTGATTTTATCGACATGGAGCAAGAGGAGAACCGCCGCTCTGTAGTGGAAGCTTTGGAAAAAGTACTATTACAAGATCGCACCAAAGCTCATGTTGTAGGCTGGACACGGCTTGGATTGCTGGAATTAACCCGTAAAAAGGCGCGGGAAGAAACCGGGGACTTTGCGTATCAGACCTGTACCGTCTGTCATGGAACCGGTAAAATTGCATCATGGATTAGGGATTGATTTCTTAAACGGCCTGTGCTACAATCATTTGGTATGTGTCGGATATAACTCCATCACATGCTGTAACCGCTCCGATCGGGTTTCAAGTTCTGTTATGCATATAGCAGGCACCTGTATTAGGCGAGTCTGAGACATGAGGAGGTGCAAGAAAATGTACGCAATTATCGAAACAGGTGGTAAACAATACAAAGTGCAAGAAGGCGACGTATTGTTCATCGAGAAACTGGAAGCTGCTGACGGCGAAAGCGTGACTTTTGATCGCGTTCTGGCTGTATCTAAAGAGGATGGTCTGGTAACAGGTCTTCCACTGGTAGACGGCGCAACTGTAACAGCAAAAGTTGAAAAACACGGTAAAGGGCACAAAATTGTAGTTTACAAATACAAGCCTAAGAAAAACTACCACAAAAAGCAAGGTCATCGTCAACCTTACACTAAAGTGACTATCGAGAAAATCCAGGCGTAAGAAGGTGCGGTAATTGATTATCGTGCGTATAGAACGGCTTGAGGACGGTACAATTCACGGTTTTTCATCGCGAGGCCATGCAGGCTACGCCGATCCAGGAGAAGATATCGTATGTGCTGCTGTTTCCGCCATTACGGTAGGAACAGTGAACTCGATTGAAAAGCTGACTGGTGTAGTTATGAAGGCTAAGATGAAAGACGGATTTTTGAGTGCTTACCTGCGGAATCTTCCAGAGGATGCAGAGCATAACAAGATTCAATTGTTACTGGAATCAATGCAGGTTATGCTGAAAGATATCGAAGAGTCTTACGATGAATATATCACTATAAAACAAGTAACTATAACGGAAAAAAGGAGGTAGACAACATGTTGAAGCTTAATTTGCAATTGTTCGCTTCGAAGAAAGGTGTAGGTTCCACGCGAAATGGTCGTGATTCCCACTCCAAACGTCTTGGAGCAAAACGTGCAGATGGCCAATTCGTACTTGGTGGCAACATCTTGTACCGTCAACGCGGTACAAAAATCCACCCAGGAACAAACGTGGGCATCGGCAAAGACGACACTTTGTTTGCAAAAGTTGACGGCGTTGTGAAATTCGAACGTTGGGGCCGTGACCGCAAAAAAGTGAGCGTCTACCCGGTTGACGTTGCTCCAGTAGCAGCAGCAATCGAACAATAATTCTATTTTCGAATAGAATGAGCAAGCCTCCGGTACGTGTCAGTGCCGGAGGCTTGTTTTATTGTATGAGAGCCTTTAACTTCGATTGTACTCCGTTTTGGCTATAATCCCCTTCGCTTTCCTCGTTTTACAAATCGTGGGTTGTGTTATACTTAATAGTGAGAACAAGCACTTTACGATTGGAGCGAGACGATGAAGCATTTTGGCTGGCGTCCGGCTGTGCTTGCCGGAACGATTATTTTACCTTTAGCAGTTGCATATCGCTGGAACACGCTCCCTGCTTTTATTTTTCTGGGTTTGTGGGTTGCACTGGCATACTGGCTAGGTTTAAAAATGGTACATGGTGAACTAGAGGAACAACGACGACTAGAGCGTATGGCTGCTCGTATGTCAGATCGTCAACCACCGGCAGAGCCTTCACCAGCTGTAGCTGATTCGGTTGGTACAGAGCAACAAGTATACGAGGTAGCGATTGAAGCATTTAGCCACCATCGTCATGATTGGATGAACGACCTGCAGCTATTGTATGGTTATGTTCAATTAGGTAATCGTGAACGACTCGTTGAAAATATCGAACGAATCAAGGAACAGATGAATGCGGACAGTCGTGTGTCTCGTCTAGGGATACCGAAGCTCGTATTTTATTTGCAGACTTTTACAGCAGTGAATCGTAATATGAAGCTAGAATTGGAGATCGAAGATGGAATGACGCTTGCCGAACGGCTTACGCCGATACAGAGTGAGGCGTTGACCCGAGTGATGCAGCAGACGATCTCCGCTTATGAACAATTTGGAGGATCGTCCTGGGGTGAATGCCCCACACTGTTTATTATGATCCGTAGTGATGATACCGGCATTGAAGTGATTTTCGAGCCAGAAGGTGACTATCCTGATGCGGAAGCACTCTGGTCTACAATTACAGGGCATGTGCAACTGACAGATATGAAGGCTTCTCGTTTAGATGAAGATCCAGCATCTGTGACACTGCATGTGTAGTTGAATAATTCCCTTCCTAAATGAGGGAAAGTATTTTGAAAATAGAGGTGCAATTATGTTTGTAGATAAAGCGAAGATTTATGTTAAAGGTGGCGACGGTGGTAATGGAACCATCTCGTTCCGCCGTGAGAAATACGTACCAAATGGTGGACCAGCAGGTGGAGATGGCGGACGCGGCGGCGACGTTATTTTCCGTGTAGATGAAGGCTTGCGTACACTGATGGACTTTCGTTATCAGCGTCACTTTAAAGGACAACGCGGTGAAAAAGGCCGTACGAAGAACCAGCATGGTGCAGGCGCAGATGATATGATCGTGCGTATCCCGCCAGGGACTGTCATCATTGATGAGGAAAGCGGCGAAGTGCTGGCTGACCTGACACGCCACAATCAGGAGATTATCGTTGCAAAAGGCGGACGTGGTGGACGTGGGAATACGCGTTTCTCTACACCAGCCAATCCAGCTCCTTATCTGGCTGAAAATGGTGAAGAAGGCGAAGAGCGCAATATCGTACTTGAACTGAAAGTGATGGCTGATGTAGGTCTGGTTGGCTTCCCAAGTGTCGGCAAATCAACACTTCTGTCTGTTGTATCGGCTGCTGAACCAAAGATCGGTGCATACCACTTTACAACGATTACACCTAATCTAGGTGTCGTGGCTGTAGGCGATGATCGTAGCTTCGTAATGGCAGATCTACCAGGTCTGATTGAAGGCGCACATGAAGGTATCGGTCTGGGGCACGAGTTTTTACGTCACGTTGAACGTACGCGCGTTATCATTCACGTTGTCGATCTGTCCGGTTCAGAAGGACGCGATCCGTTTGATGACTGGATGAAGATTAACGAAGAACTGAAGCTATACAGTCCAGAACTGGAAAACCGTCCACAAATTGTAGCGGCGAACAAAATGGATATGGAAGAAGCTCAGCAGAATCTGGATGAATTCACTCGTCAGGTGCTGGAAGTGAAACCAGATATTCAGATCATTCCAATCTCTTCACTGACTCGTCAAGGCATTCAAGAGCTGCTCTACAAAGCGGCTGATGTACTGGATCAAATGCCAGATGTAGTCGCTGTTGAAGAAGTCGAGCAAGTGGCTGAACGTAAAGTATATCGTCTGGAAAAACAAGAGGACGAAGGCTTTACCATTCACCGGGAGAATGAGATTTTTGTGGTTGAAAGTAAAAAGATCGAAAACATCATGAAGCGGATGCAACTGAATTCCGAAGATGCGATCTTGAAGCTCGGTCGTACCCTGCGCCATATGGGCGTAGACAACGAACTGCGTAAACGTGGTGCCAAAGATGGTACGGTTGTTCGTATCGGTGAGCTGGAATTCGAGTTTGTTGAAGGAAGCAGCTACTATTAATTGGATGTAGTGGGTAGGGGAGACGCGATCTGTTCCTAGATTTAATGTCTCTATATAGTAGACATACAGCTTGCGGTTATTTTATATCATCCCTACAATTTAATTCGAAATGAATCGGCACGACAACCTGTGGTAACATGCGAAGAAAGTAACAATTCGCGCGTTGTAGCAGGTGTCGTGCTTTTTTGTTAGTGATGAATCCGATACATATGATGGAAAAGTAGTTGCCTGACATACTCAGTTACATTATAATGTCCACTATATGTAAACATGAGTCTTTGAGGAGAGGACGCTGTGAAAGAGAAATATTATTTAGTGCGCGAAGACATTTTACCGGAAGCTATTTTAAAAACGATGCGTGTCAAAGAGCTACTGGCATCAGGTGAGGCACGTACGATCAACGAAGCTGTACAAAAGGTTGGACTGAGTCGTAGTGCTTTTTATAAGTATAAGGATGGGATTCATCCGCTTAATCGTTTGGAGAAGGATCGCATTATTACCGTTTCCTTCGATCTGGATCATCGCTCCGGCATCCTTTCTCATGTACTAGGTTTAATGGCTGAATATGGTGGCAATGTACTCACCATTCATCAAAGTATCCCGCTACAAGGTAGAGCCAATGTCGTATTGTCTGTAGAAACGACGCGCTTGACTGAAGATTTGGATACGATGGTTGAAGCGATGCAAAATGTACCAGGTGTACAACATATTCATATTATCGGACAAGGCTGATATGGATGCAGATGGTCGCTAACTGATATACAATGAATAAAAGTATATTGTTCTCGTATAGAACAAGCCACACCACATAGAAGCAGAAATCGTTTTAGGAGAGGATGTGCACGATGAAACCAGTCAAAGTAGGCTTGTTAGGATTAGGCACCGTAGGAACAGGGGTCGTTCGTATTGTTGAAGGAAATCAGGAAGATCTGAGCAGTCAGGTTGGCTCGCCGATCGTGATTGAGAAGATTGCGGTGCGTAGCGTAGATAAAGCGCGCAATATTGATATTGATCCTGCTCGTTTGACCGTAGATCCTTGGGAGGTTATTCGAGATCCAGAGATTGACGTGATCGTTGAAGTGATGGGTGGCATTGATTCTACGCGTGAATATATTTTGGAAGCTCTTGAACTTGGTAAGCATGTAGTCACTGCTAATAAGGATCTGATGGCGCTTCATGGGAGTGCGATTTTAGCCAAGGCACAGGAGAAGCAGTGTGATGTATTTTATGAAGCAAGTGTTGCCGGTGGTATTCCGATCATTCGTACATTGATTGAAGGCTTTTCCTCGGATCGCATTGTGAAAATTATGGGCATTGTTAACGGAACGACGAACTACATTTTAAGCAAAATGAGTCAAGAAGGCGTTTCGTATGCGGATGTACTTAAGGAAGCCCAGGAGCTGGGGTATGCTGAGTCTGATCCAACTAGCGATGTCGAAGGTCTGGATGCTGCACGTAAAATGGCGATTCTCAGTACGCTTGGTTTCCGTACCAATGTAGAATTGTCTGATGTGACTGTACAAGGCATATCTTCGATTACCAAAGAAGATATCACATATGCCAAAAATCTAGGCTATGAAATGAAGCTACTCGGTATCGCAACGAGTCAAAACGATCATATTACGATCAGCGTACAACCTACGATGATTCGTCAAAATCATCCGCTGGCCTCCGTTAATGGTGTATTTAATGCAGTATATGTACATGGAGAGGCAGTCGGAGAAACGATGTTTTATGGAGCAGGAGCAGGGGAACTACCGACCGCAACCTCGGTTGTTGCCGATCTGATTGCTGTAGTCAAAAATCTAAAGCTGGGTGTCAATGGACTCAAAGCGATTGTACCCTACAAGCAAAAGAAGATACAATCCGACGAGCAGGTCATGTACAAAAACTTCATTCTGCTTCATGTAGATGATAAAGCAGGTGTACTGGCACAAATTACTCAGGCATTTGCTGAGTATGATGTCAGTCTAGCATCAGTTGTGCAGCAGCCGAATGCAACGAATCCCGATGCAGAGATCGTGATTATTACCCACCGTGCAAGCAAAGCAAGCTTTGACCGGGTATTGCAGTACTTTGAGAAGCTGGATGTGATCCAGCGCATTAAGAGTGTATATCGGGTTGAAGATATTTAAAGGAGCAATGTAGTGATGATAACGAATGAAGGCTTTCAAAAAGTACATCAAGCTCGAAAAGCAGTTCGTGTAGCTGTTCCCGCTAGCACGGCGAATCTCGGTCCTGGCTTTGATACGCTGGGTATGGCACTAAGCCTGTATTCCTGGATCGAAATGAAAGAGGCGGAGCAGACCAAGATTACGCTGCTTGGCGATCAGCTTTATGGGATACCCACCGATAAAACGAATTTGATCTATAAAATGGCTCAAGCTGTATTCCGCAAAGCGAATGTCTCTATTCCTGAACTGGAAATCACCATGTACTCCGATATTCCACTTACTCGTGGACTCGGTAGCAGTGCATCCGCATTGATCGGTGCGCTAGCTGCGGCGAATGCATTGACTGGACATGTACTGCCTGATGAAGAGCTACTGAATATGGCGACTGCTTTTGAAAAGCATCCTGATAATGTAGGAGCTTCCTTATATGGCGGGATTGTAGTAGCTACATGGGATGGAGAACATGCGAATTGCTTGCGTATTGCTCCTTCAGTGAATATGCAGGCTCTGGTCGTCATTCCTGATTTCCAATTGTCTACGACCAAGGCGCGTGAAGTACTTCCGACTGAACTTACCATGGCAGATGCCATATACAATATTAGTCGGAGCTCTCTGCTTGTAGCCGCATTATCTGCAGGCAAGCTCGACTTGATTCGTGAAGCGATGCAAGATCGCCTACATCAGCCTTATCGTGCAGCATTGATACCAGGAATGGAGCAAATTTTACAAGAAGCAACCGATCGTGGAGCACTTGGCATAGCACTGAGTGGTGCTGGACCGACGATGATTGCACTGGTGGATCGTCATTCGCCGCGCAAAGCAGAATTAGAAAGCTATCTAATAGATACGATGAGATCGCAGGATATTACAGCGACTACATTATGGCTTGAACCTGTAAACGAAGGCGTTATATACTATTACGACACCGAAACCTATTCATTTATGGATATTGTCAAAGGAGAAGTTCGTTTATGATTCGTATTGCAGCTCTGCCGTCAGGTTCTGTCTCTCATGAAGCACTACTCCACATTTTGGGAGATCAACCGATCGAGATCATCCACCACAAGATGATTGCGGATGTATTCTTGTCGACCGCTCAAGGGAAAACTGATTATAGCGTAATTCCGATTGAAAATACGATTGAGGGCTCTGTGACCCTTCATATGGATTGGCTCGTACATGAAGTGGATATTCCGATGCAGCTAGAATGGGTGTATCCTTCTATTCAAAATTTGATAGGACGTCGCAGTGAACTTGTAAGCGAGGGTAGCGGCTCATCAGATGCAGATCAGACACTCGATTACAGTCGTATTCGTAAAGTGCTGTCACATCCAGTAGCAATGGCACAGTGTCATCAGTTTATTCGTAGCACATTACCTAAGGCAGAACTGGAGCATGTGGGCAGTACGGCCGAAGCTGTACAGATGGTTAGCCAGAATCCAGGGCAAGGACTAGCAGCAATCGGTACATCCCTTGGTGCACAAAAATACGGGCTTGATATCCTTGCTGATCGCATTACGGACCATGACAATAACCATACCCGATTTGTATTGATCGGCAATCGCCCGATCGTTGTGGAAAAAGAAGCTGATCATACCAAAACTAGTATGCTCATCACATTGTCCGAAAACTTTGCCGGCGCCCTTCATCAAGTGCTTGCAGCATTTTCATGGCGGAAGCTCAATCTGTCTCGAATTGAGTCACGTCCAACCAAAAAGAAGCTAGGCAACTACTACTTTTATATTGATGTACTGGCTCCTCAGGATTCAGTTCTACTCAAAGCAGCCATAGAAGAGATCCAAGCACTAGATTGTCAGGTGAGAGTGCTTGGCTCCTATCCATGTTATGAATACAATTTAGCAAAAGCTAAAAGCTAAAAGCTAAAAGCTAAAAGCTAAAAGCTAAAAGCTAAAAGCTAAAAGCTAAAAGCTAAAAGCTAAAAGCTAAAAGCTAAAAAGCTAAAGATTGAATAAGGGCGGTGCGCAAGGATAGCTGATGGTTAAAATGCATGGATATAATCCATCTCCACAGTATCTAAAGCGACTGCCTTTATATTTTCCCATTTCTTAAAGCGTATAGCTTTCTGAATCATAAAATGTAATGCTGAATTTTAAGCTCGATTTGGGTAAAACAAGCTCATGAAATTTTCTTCAAAAAAGTGCTTGCCAAATATCTATCAGCATGATATATTATAAAAGTTGTCACGAACGAGTGATAATAAAGCAAGAAAAGCTGCTTTTGATTCTTTAGTAATTGAAAAGAATAGAATACAGCTGCTGTAATAACTAATTTTGAGTTTTAAGAACAAAGCGTTCGAAAATAACTTCAAAAAAAGTTGTTGACAGAAAAGAAAGAAAATGATAAGATATAAAAGTTGTCACCGAGAAACACGGCGATGATGAAAGAGTTTGATCTTTGAAAACTGAACAACGAGTGAGTGAAGAACTTCGGTTCTTCAAAAGATAGAGAACAGCAATGTTCTCGCCAGCAAGAAATGAGCACGTCAAACACTTTATGGAGAGTTTGATCCTGGCTCAGGAC
>JAAIGF010207238.1_pt1 | contig 41225 bp, 43 predicted proteins | sample 6487441 | NCBI WGS metagenome assembly JAAIGF01 (sample SAMN13974129, study PRJNA590717) | phyllosphere metagenome | biome: pepper field; feature: multiple bacterial spot infested pepper fields; material: pepper leaves; isolation source: leaves from pepper fields | host: Capsicum annuum ...
ATCGAGCGCCGCCCGCGCGGCGCTTCGCGGGCAAGCCCGCTCCTACGTTTGTTTCGGGCCAGTCCATCCTGTGCCAGGCGCGCGCGATCGCCTTGTTTGTACGGCACGATATCGAGGCGTGCGCCAAGGCGTTCGCGCGCAAATCCCACAGGCATAATTGGCCCGAAACAAACGTAGGAGCGGGCTTGCCCGCGAAGCGCCGCGCGGGCGGCGCTCGGTCTCACAGGCGCTGAAAATGTTGCGGCGAACACCTGCGGCGCTCGATCTCACAGGCGCTGAAAATGTTGCGGCGAACACCTGCGGCGCTCGATCTCCCAGGCGCCGCAAGCCTCACGGCAAGCACTTGCCACCCCCATCATCGCCTGCTAAACCTTAAAGACTTGCATCCGCCATCATCGAAGGAATCGCTAGCATGGCAGTCGAGACTGATTTTTCGCAGGACGGGAAAAAGCTGACGATCAAGATCAAGGGGCGCTTCGATTTCGGCAAGCATCAGGAGTTTCGTGATGCCTACGAACGCCAGCCCAACCGGCCCGATTCGGTGGTTGTCGACTTGAAAGACACCACCTACCTGGACAGTTCCGCACTCGGCATGCTGCTGTTGCTGCGCGACCACGCGGGTGGCGATGAGTCGGATGTACGGGTGGTGCATGCCAGCTCCGACGTACGCAAGATCCTCGCCATCTCCAATTTCGAAAAACTCTTCGACATCAGTTGAGCGCCGACATGCCGGCTGAACAGGCGTTGACCGTGCTGGTCGCCGAGGACGGTGCCGCCGACCGCCTGCTGTTGGCGCAGATTGTGCGCCGTCAGGGGCACCAGGTATTTACCGCAGAAAACGGCGAGCAGGCAGTGGCGCTGTTTGTCGAGCGGCGCCCGCAGTTGGTGCTGCTGGATGCTTTGATGCCGGTCATGGACGGCTTCGAGGCGGCGCGGCAGATCAAGGCCTTGGCCGGCGAGGCGCTGGTGCCGATCATTTTCCTGACCTCGCTGAACGAGGAGGAGGGGCTGGTGCGCTGCCTGGAGGCGGGTGGCGATGACTTCATGGCCAAGCCCTACAGTGCGGTGATCCTTGCGGCCAAGATCCGCGCCATGGACCGCCTGCGCCGGTTGCAGGCCACCGTGCTGGAGCAGCGCGACCAGATCACCCGGCACCATCACCACCTGCTGAACGAGCAGCGGGTGGCCAAGGCGGTGTTCGACAAGGTTGCCCACTCCGGCTGCCTGTCGTCACCGAACATCCGTTACCTGCAGTCGCCCTATGCGCTATTCAATGGCGACCTGATGCTGGCAGCATTCACCCCGGCTGGCGACATGCGCGTGCTGCTCGGCGATTTTACCGGCCATGGCTTGCCGGCGGCAGTCGGCGCCATGCCGCTGGCCGAGGTGTTCTACGGCATGACCGCCAAGGGCTATGGCATGGCGCAGATCCTGCGCGAGATGAACGCCAAGCTCAAACGCATCCTGCCAGTAGACATGTTCTGTTGTGCGTTGCTGCTCAACCTCAGCATGCAGCGTGGTTCGGTCGAGGTGTGGAATGGTGGCATGCCCGATGGCTATCGCCTGTCGGTGAATGGCCAGGTGTTGTCGGTGCTGGGGTCGCGGCATCTGCCCCTGGGTATTCTTGCTGCCGAGCGCTTCGATGACAGCACTGAAGTGCTGCCACTGGCGCCGGGCGAGCGGCTGTTGTTGCTGTCCGACGGCGTGCTCGATACTGCCGACGACGAGGAGCGCCTGTTCGGCGTGCAGCGCCTGCGTGCAGTGCTGGCCAAAAATCGGGACCCGGCACATTTGTTTGACGAGCTGATGCAAGCCCTGGCGCGCTTTGGCGGGCGCCCGCGCGATGACATCAGCTTGTGTGATATCCGCATGTTCAGTGATGAAGAGCGGGTGCCGGCGCCGATGATCTACGCTGATAGCGGCCGTGCCAGCCCGCTGGACTGGTCGCTGGGCTTCGAGGTGCGTGGCGAGAGCCTCAAGCGCTTCAATCCGGTGCCGTACCTGGTGCAGTTGTTGCAGGAAATTCACGGCCTGCGCGCGCGCACCGGCAACCTGCACAGCGTGCTCAGCGAGTTGTATTCCAACGCCCTGGAGCATGGCGTGCTCGGCCTGGACTCACAACTCAAGCGCGATGTGCAGGGCTTTGCCGACTATTATCAGGAACGCGCCCGGCGCCTGGGCTCGTTGACTGATGGTTTTGTAAGTATCGATTTCAAGGTTGAACCGTACGCAGACGGTGGGCGTCTGACGATTCAGGTGCGTGACAGTGGTGCCGGTTTTGATGTGCAGCGAGCACTGGCGCGGCCTGTGCGGGATAAGGGCCTGAGTGGTCGTGGCCTGAACCTGGTGCGGCGGTTGGCCAGTGACGCGCGCTGGACCGATGGCGGGCGGTGCGCGCAGGTGGAGTTCGTCTGGTGAGCCGTTGGCTGGCTCGGGCATAATCTGGCTTGATCAAGGAGTGAACAAGTGACTGACATGCATATTGACCACAAGGTACTCAGCGACCTGCGTGAGGTCATGGAGGATGGCTACCTGCAGTTGGTGCAGACATTTCTCGATGATTCCGAGCGTCGGCTTGGCCAACTGCATGCGGCAAAAAGTGCCGAGGAGCTTGGCGCGGCTGCGCACAGCTTCAAGGGCAGCAGCAGCAACATGGGCGCGATAGCCCTGGCAAGCCTTTGCCAGCAGCTGGAAGAACGTGCGCGGCGGCCCCCGCTTTATGGCATTGAAGACCTGATCAGCCGCATTGATCTGGAATTTATTGAGGTGCAGCGCTTTTATCGCGGCGAGCAACAACGCATTTCCGCAGGCTGATACGCAAGTTGGCGCGAGTCTTGCCTGTCTCTGCCCGGATGATATTCAAGTTCCTGGCGCGGAGACCGCTCGATGCCTGTCGCACCCAACCCTTTTTTGCAAGCCAATGCCATTGCCAACACCTCGCGTTCGGCCGCCGTGCAGGCGGACAAACCGCTGCAGGCGCTGGGCGACAAAGGCGACGGGTTTGGCCAGGTGATGGCCAGGCAGGGCCGCGACAAGGCTGCAGGGTCGGATGACAAGGTCGCCCAGGCCAGGCCCAAGGACAAGCCTGAGGCGGCGGCGGGTGGCAAGAAAGACCCGGCCGACAAGACCGCTGTTGCCGATGACGGCAACAAATTGCCAGCAGATGATGCGGCCCAGGCCGATACCGGCTTGCGTGATGCCAGCCTGGTAGCTGGCCAGGTCACCGATGCCCAGCCCGGCGCACAACTGATCCAGGCGCAGGCCGAGGCGGTGGCGCCGGTGCTGCAGGCCGCCACGGCGCAAACACAGGTGGCGCTGCCTGAAGAACCGCCTGCCGAAGAAGCCTTTGATCCGGATGCCGACCCCTTGGCCAACCTGCCGACCTTGCGTCTTGCACTGGAGCACAGTGCCCAGGCCAAGGGCAATACCTCGGCACATGCCCTTGACCCCTCGCAGGCTCAAGGTGAGGAAGGGCGGGCAGCCGTCAATACCTTGGCGAATCTGATCGAGAATGCCGAAGGCGAAAGCGGCGAGCCCGGTGACAAGGCCTTCGGCGCGTTGCTCGAGGATGGCTTGAAGGACACCAAGAGTGCCAGCAGCGATACCCGCATCGACGATTTTGCCAACCGCCTGGCCAGCCTGACCCAGGCTGCCACGGCCAAGACCGCCAACGCCGTACCGGCCAATGCCAGCCCGCTGCACCAGCCCTTGCCAATGAACCAGAACGCCTGGGCCGAGGGCCTGGTCAACCGGGTCATGTACCTGTCCAGCCAGAACCTCAAGTCGGCTGACATCCAGCTGGAGCCGGCCGAGCTGGGCCGCCTGGACATTCGCGTCAATGTCGCGGCGGACCAGGCCACCCAGGTCACCTTCATCAGCGGCCATGCCGGCGTGCGTGATGCCCTCGATAGCCAGGTACACCGCCTGCGCGAGCTGTTTGCCCAGCAGGGGCTGGCGCAGCCGGACGTCAACGTTGCCGACCAGTCGCGGGGGCAGCAACAGCAGCAGGGGCAGGCGCAGGGCAGCAACCTGTCCGGTGTGGCCGCGCGTCGGGCCGAGCAGGGTGGGGGTGAGGTTGCAGACATTGCGCGGTCTGCGGAGCAACAGGTGGTTATTGGCGACAGTGCGGTCGACTATTACGCCTGATAGTAAGTTGCCTGTTCGGGCCCTATCGCCGGCAAGCCAGCTCCCACAGGTACATCACAGAATTCGAAATCTGTGGAGCCCCTGTGGGAGCTGGCTTGCTAGCGATAGGGCCGGGCCTGCCCGCATACAATCAGGCTCATCTTTGCAAAATCTGGCATAACACTTGCTCAAGCCAAGCCATCCTCCCTTGAACCCCCGATGGACGACGGATTATTGGCATGGCGAAGAGCGAAGCAGTCAAAGACCCCGCCACTAAAGGCAAACTCAAGCTGATCATCATGGCCGTCGTCGGCCTGTTGCTGGCGATCGGCCTTTCGGTGGGCGCTACCTGGTTCATCATGCACAAGAGCGACCCGGCGCCAAAAGCCGAGGCTGCGGCCAGCAACGTCAAGCCTGCGGCAATCTATGTGCCGCTGACCCCGGCCTTCGTGGTCAATTTCAACCAGAATGGCCGCCAGCGCTACATGCAGGTGAGCATCGCCATGCAGGCACGCAACCAGGCTGACCTGGATGCGCTCAAGGTGCACATGCCGGTGATCCGCAACAACCTGGTGATGATGTTCTCCGGGCAAGGCTTCGACACCCTCGCCAGCAGCCCGGTAGGTCAGGAAATGCTGCGCCAGAAGGCGACCGCGGTGGTTCAGGAAGTGGCGCAGAAGGAACTTGGCAAGCCGGTCATCGACCAGTTGCTGTTCACCAATTTCGTATTGCAGTAGGAGTCCGCAATGGCCGTACAGGACCTGCTGTCCCAGGATGAGATCGATGCCCTGTTGCACGGCGTCGACGACGGGCTGGTGCAGACCGAGAGTGCATCCGAGCCTGGCAGTATCAAAAGCTACGACCTGACCAGCCAGGACCGTATCGTGCGGGGTCGCATGCCGACCCTGGAAATGATCAACGAGCGTTTCGCCCGTTACACCCGTATCAGCATGTTCAACCTGCTGCGCCGCTCGGCCGACGTGGCCGTGGGCGGGGTGCAGGTGATGAAGTTCGGTGAATACGTGCACTCGCTGTACGTGCCGACCAGCCTGAACCTGGTGAAGATCAAACCGCTGCGCGGTACCTCGCTGTTCATCCTCGACGCCAAGCTGGTGTTCAAGCTGGTGGACAACTTCTTCGGTGGCGATGGCCGCCACGCCAAGATCGAAGGGCGCGAGTTCACCCCGACCGAACTGCGTGTGGTGCGCATGGTGCTGGATCAGTGTTTTTTCGACCTGAAGGAAGCCTGGCAGGCGATCATGCCGGTGTCCTTCGAGTACATGAACTCCGAGGTCAACCCGGCCATGGCCAACATCGTCGGCCCCAGCGAGGCGGTGGTGGTCTCCACGTTCCACATCGAACTGGATGGCGGCGGCGGCGACCTGCACGTGACCATGCCGTACTCGATGATCGAGCCGGTGCGGGAAATGCTCGATGCCGGTTTCCAGTCCGACCTGGACGATCAGGACGAGCGTTGGGTAAAGGCCCTGCGCGAGGACGTGCTGGACGTGGCCGTGCCGATGACCGCTACGGTCGCCCGGCGCCAACTGAAGCTGCGCGACATCCTGCACATGCAGCCTGGTGATGTGATCCCGGTGGAGCTGCCCGAGCACCTGGTGCTGCGCGCCAACGGCGTGCCGGCGTTCAAGGCGCGGCTAGGCTCGCACAAGGGCAACCTGGCCCTGCAGATCATCGACCCGATCGAACGCCGCTGACGGCGTGCCGGTCGCTCATAACGAATTGAATGCCTTTCGAGGAAACCATGGCTAACGAAAACGAGATCACCTCCCCAGAGGACCAGGCACTGGCTGATGAGTGGGCTGCTGCGCTGGAAGAAACCGGTGCTGCCGGCCAGGCCGACATCGACGCACTGCTGGGGGGTGACACCGGCAGCAGCGGTGGCCCTGGCCGCCTGCCGATGGAAGAGTTCGCCAGCTCGCCGAAGCCGAACGAAAACGTCAGCCTCGAAGGCCCGAACCTGGATGTGATCCTGGATATCCCGGTGAACATTTCCATGGAAGTGGGTAGCACCGAGATCAACATCCGCAACCTGCTGCAGCTCAACCAGGGTTCGGTGATCGAACTCGACCGCCTGGCCGGCGAGCCGCTCGACGTGCTGGTAAACGGCACTTTGATCGCCCATGGCGAAGTGGTCGTGGTCAACGAGAAGTTCGGCATCCGCCTGACCGACGTGATCAGCCCCAGCGAACGTATCAAGAAGCTGCGCTGAGTGAAGGGCACGATGCGCGCCATCGCGGCGCTTGCGCTGCTGCTGGCCAGCCACGCCTGCCTGGCCGCTGCGACGCCCGCCGCCACCCCGGCGGCTGCGCCTGGCAGCCTCGGCGGGCAGCTGGCGCAAATGGTCTTCGGCCTGCTGCTGGTGGTCGGCCTGATCTTCTTCCTGGCCTGGCTGCTGCGGCGCCTGCAGAGCACGGCAGTGAAGGGTGGGCAGGTGATCGAGATTGTCGGCAGCCGGGCCATCGGCCCGCGTGACCGCCTGCTACTGGTACAGGTGGGCAAGGAGCAGATCCTTATCGGCCATACCCCTGGCAGCATCGAGGCCCTGCATGTGCTGGCGGAACCTGTGCAGGTGCCGGAAAACGCCCGTCAGGCAACGCCGGAATTTGCCCAGCGGCTGATGGAGCTGATGGGCAAGAACCCTAAGGACAACAAGTGATGAGCGGTGCCCTGCGTACGTTGTTGACTCTGGCGCTGCTGCTGGCTGCGCCATTGGCCCTGGCCGCCGACCCGCTGTCGATCCCGGCCATTACCCTGTCCAATACCGCAGACGGGCAGCAGGAATACTCGGTCAGCCTGCAGATCCTGCTGATCATGACGGCGCTGAGCTTCATTCCGGCGTTCGTCATCCTGATGACCAGCTTCACTCGCATCATCATCGTGTTTTCGATCCTGCGCCAGGCCCTGGGCCTGCAGCAGACCCCGTCGAACCAGTTGCTGACAGGCATGGCGCTGTTTCTGACCCTGTTCATCATGGCGCCGGTGTTCGACCGGGTGAACCAGGACGCCCTGCAGCCCTACCTGAAGGAGCAGATGACCGCTCAGCAGGCCATCGACAAGGCTCAGGGGCCGCTCAAGGACTTCATGCTGGCGCAAACCCGGCAAAGCGACCTTGAGCTGTTCATGCGCCTGTCCAAGCGCACCGATATCGCTGGCCCTGACCAGGTCCCGCTGACCATCCTGGTGCCGGCGTTCGTCACCTCAGAGCTGAAGACCGCGTTCCAGATCGGTTTCATGATCTTCATCCCGTTCCTGATCATCGACATGGTGGTGGCCAGCGTGCTGATGGCCATGGGTATGATGATGCTGTCACCGCTGATCATTTCGTTGCCGTTCAAGATCATGCTGTTCGTGCTGGTCGACGGCTGGGCGCTGATCATGGGTACTCTGGCCAGCAGTTTCGGCGGCGTCTGACGCCGTCAAGGAGAGCGCATGACCCCGGAAATTGCCGTCGACCTGTTCCGCGATGCCTTGTGGCTGACCACGCTGATGGTTGCCGTGCTGGTGGTACCGAGCCTGTTGGTTGGCCTGGTGGTGGCGATGTTCCAGGCCGCCACGCAAATCAACGAACAGACCTTGAGCTTTCTGCCGCGTCTGCTGGTGATGCTGATCACGCTGATCATTGCCGGGCCGTGGCTGGTGCAGAAGTTCATGGAATACATCACCACCCTCTACACCAATATCCCGCAGTTGATCGGTTGACGCGGCGATGCTGGAGCTGACCGACACGCAGATCGGCACCTGGGTCGCCACTTTCATCCTGCCGTTGTTCCGGGTGACGGCAGTGCTGATGACCATGCCGATCTTTGGTACCCGCATGTTACCGGCGCGGGTGCGCCTGTACGTGGCCGTGGCCATTACCGTGGTCATCGTGCCGGCGCTGCCACCGCTGCCCGAATTCGACCCGCTGAGCTTGCGTGGTTTGCTGTTGTGCGCCGAGCAGATTATTGTCGGTGCGCTGTTCGGCCTGGCCTTGCAGTTGCTGTTCCAGGCCTTTGTGATTGCCGGTCAGATCGTTGCGGTGCAGATGGGCATGGCCTTCGCCTCGATGGTCGACCCGGGCAACGGTGTCAACGTTACGGTGATCAGCCAGTTCATGACCATGCTGGTGAGCGTGCTGTTCCTGCTGATGAACGGCCACCTGGTGGTGTTCGAGGTATTGACCGAAAGCTTTACCACCTTGCCGGTGGGCAGCGCGCTGGTGGTCAACCACTTCTGGGAGCTGGCCGGGCGCATGGGGTGGGTGTTTGCGGCCGGTTTGTTGCTGATCCTGCCGGTGATTGCCGCCTTGCTGGTGGTGAACATCGCCTTTGGTGTGATGACCCGTGCTGCACCGCAGCTGAACATTTTCTCTATCGGTTTTCCGCTGACCCTGGTCATGGGCATGTTCATCTTCTGGGTCGGCCTGGCCGATATCCTGTCGCACTACCAGACGTTGGCCAGCGAAGCGCTGCAATGGCTGCGTGAACTGGCGAAGGCGGGCTGAGCATGGCAGAAAGCGAGAGCGGCCAGGACAAGACAGAAGACCCCACCGAGAAGCGCAAGCGCGACAGCCGCGAAAAGGGTGAAGTGGCGCGCTCCAAGGAGCTGAACACGGTGGCCGTGACCCTGGCAGGTGCCGGTGGCCTGCTGGCGTTTGGCGGCCATCTGGCCGAGACCTTGCTGGCCATGATGCGCATGAACTTCAGCCTGACCCGCGAGATCATCGTCGATGAGCGTGCCATGGGCGCCTTCCTGCTGGCCTCGGGCAAGATGGCGATCTGGGCGGTGCAGCCGGTACTGATCCTGCTGTTCGTGATTTCCTTCGTGGCGCCAATCGCCCTCAGCGGCTTCTTGTTTTCCGGTAGTTTGCTGCAGCCCAAGTTCAGCCGAATGAACCCGTTGTCGGGGATCAAGCGCATGTTTTCGATGAACAGCCTGACCGAGTTGCTCAAGGCGTTGGCCAAGTTTTTCGTGATCCTGATAGTGGCGGTGGTGGTGCTGTCCAATGACCGCCAGGCCTTGCTGTCGATTGCCAACGAACCGCTGGAGCAGGCAATCATTCACAGCTTGCAGGTGGTGGGTTGGAGTGCCTTGTGGATGTCGGCCGGGTTGCTGCTGATTGCGGCAGCAGACGTGCCGTTCCAGCTGTACCAGACGCACAAGAAAATGAAGATGACCAAGCAGGAAGTGCGCGACGAGTACAAGGACAGCGAGGGCAAGCCCGAGGTCAAGCAGCGTATACGCCAGCTGCAGCGTGAGGTGTCGCAACGGCGCATGATGGCGGCGGTGCCGCAGGCCGACGTGATCATCACCAACCCCACCCACTACGCGGTGGCCTTGCAGTATGACCCGGAGAAGGGTGGGGTGGCACCGTTGCTACTGGCCAAGGGCACCGACTTCATGGCCTTGAAGATTCGCGAGATTGGTGTGGAGCACAAGATCCAGATACTGGAATCGCCGGCGCTGGCGCGGGCGATCTATTACTCTACCGAAATCGAGCAGGAAATCCCGGCCGGCCTGTACCTGGCGGTGGCGCAGGTGCTGGCCTATGTGTTCCAGATCCGTCAGTACCGTGCTGGCAAGGGCAAGCGGCCGGAGCCATTGAAAGACGACCTGCCGATCCCGCCGGACCTGCGGCGTGATGGCTGACAGGTGTTCGCCTTGAGGGGGTTGGCGCCTGGAAGATCGAGCGCCGCCCGCGCCTACGTTTGTTTCGGGCCAGTCCCTCCTGTGCCAGGCGCGCGCGGCCGCCTTGTTTGTACGGCGCGATATCGAGGTGGGCGCCAGGGCGTTCGCGCGAAAATCCCACAGGCATGACTGGCCCGAAACAAGCGTAGGAGCGGGCTTGCCCGCGAAGCGCCGCGCGGGCGGCGCTCGGTCTTTCAGGCGCCAAATACCTAAAGGCGAACAAAGTTGGAAGGCTTTTTGCAGAGCCACGCCCAGGCGCCCCCTGTGCGTCAAAGTTTTGCATCAAGAGGACTCGCGGTGGATCGCACTCAGTTAATCAGCAACGCCCGTAACAACCTGGCCGGGCTGGGCCGGGGCAACCTGGGTGTGCCGCTGTTGCTGCTGGTGATGTTGGCAATGATGATGTTGCCGATACCGCCGTTCCTGCTCGATGTGTTCTTCACCTTCAACATCGCCCTGTCGATCGTGGTGCTGCTGGTCTGCGTGTACGCCCTGCGCCCGCTGGACTTTGCCGCATTCCCCACCATCCTGCTGGTGGCCACGCTGTTGCGCCTGGCCCTGAACGTGGCGTCTACCCGGGTGGTCATGCTGCATGGCCAGGAGGGCCACGGCGCTGCCGGTAAAGTGATCCAGGCCTTTGGCGAGGTGGTGATCGGCGGCAACTACGTGGTCGGGGGCGTGGTGTTCGCCATCCTCATGATCATCAACTTCGTGGTGGTGACCAAGGGTGCCGGGCGTATCTCGGAAGTGAGTGCGCGCTTCACCCTCGACGCCATGCCCGGCAAGCAGATGGCTATCGACGCCGACCTCAACGCCGGCCTGATCGACCAGGCCCAGGCCAAGCACCGCCGTGCCGAGGTGGCCCAGGAGGCCGAGTTCTACGGCTCGATGGACGGTGCCAGCAAATTCGTCCGCGGTGACGCCATCGCCGGCCTGCTGATCCTGTTCATCAACCTGATCGGCGGCATGCTGATCGGCATGCTGCAGCACGGCATGAGCTTTGGTGATGCCGGCAAGGTGTACGCCCTTTTGACCATCGGTGACGGTTTGGTGGCGCAATTGCCATCACTGCTGCTGTCCACTGCGGCTGCGATCATGGTTACCCGCGCCTCGGGCTCCGAGGACATGGGCAAGCTGATCAACCGGCAGATGTTCGACTCGCCCAAGGCTTTGGCGGTGTCGGGGGCGCTGATGATCGTGATGGGCCTGGTGCCGGGCATGCCGCACGTGGCGTTCCTCAGCCTCGGCCTGCTGGCCGGCGGTGGCGCGTACCTGGTGTGGAAGAAGCAGCAGAAAGCCAGGTTGCAGGCGCAGCAGGAAGCGCAGCGCCAGCAAGACCTGCTGCCCTCGCCGCAGCGTGCGCTGGAAACCAAGGAACTGGGTTGGGACGATGTCACGCCGATCGACATGATCGGCCTGGAGGTCGGCTACCGGCTGATCCCGCTGGTCGACCGCAACCAGGGGGGGCAGTTGCTGGCGCGGATCAAGGGCGTGCGCAAGAAGCTGTCGCAGGACCTGGGGTTCCTCATGCCTACCGTGCACATCCGCGACAACCTTGACCTGCAGCCCAGCGCTTATCGCCTGACCCTGATGGGGGTGATCCTGGCCGAGGCGGAGATTTACCCGGATCGCGAGCTGGCGATCAACCCGGGGCAGGTGTTCGGTACCCTCAATGGCATTGCCGCACGCGACCCGGCGTTTGGCCTGGAAGCCGTGTGGATCGACGTTGGCCAGCGCTCGCAGGCGCAGTCGCTGGGCTACACCGTGGTCGATGCCAGCACCGTGGTGGCCACCCACCTCAACCAGATTCTGCAGAAGCACTGCCATGAGCTGATCGGCCACGAAGAGGTCCAGCAACTATTGCAGGTGCTGGGCAAGGCATCGCCTAAACTGGCAGAAGAGCTGGTGCCGGGTGTCATTTCCTTGTCGGGGTTGCTCAAGGTGCTGCAAGCGCTGTTGTCGGAACAGGTGCCAGTGCGCGATATTCGCAGTATTGCCGAGGCCATCGCGAACAACGCCGGCAAGAGTCAAGATACCGCCGCGCTGGTGGCGGTGGTGCGCGTCGGATTGTGTCGCGCCATCGTGCAAAGCATTGTCGGCGTTGAGTCGGAGCTGCCAGTGATTACCCTGGAGCCAAGGTTGGAACAGATTTTGCTGAATAGTCTGCAAAGGGCCGGGCAGGGTCAGGAAGACGGTGTTCTTCTGGAGCCTAGCATGGCCGAGAAGCTGCAACGTTCGCTGATCGAAGCGGCCCAGCGCCAGGAAATGCAGGGTCAGCCGGCCATCCTGCTGGTTGCCGGCCCGATCCGCGCCATGCTGTCGCGTTTCGGTCGCCTGGCAGTACCGAATTTGCATGTTCTGGCGTATCAGGAAATACCGGACAACAAGCAAGTCACCATCGTTGCCACCGTGGGCCCTAACGGCTGAGGTAGTGGATAATGCAAGTTAAGCGATTTTTCGCCGCCGATATGCGTCAGGCCATGAAACTGGTCCGTGATGAGCTGGGCGCCGATGCCGCGATCATTGGCAACCGCCGCATTGCCGGTGGTGTCGAACTGACGGCCGCGCTGGACTACAAGCTGTCCGCCCTGGCCCCGCGTGTGCCAAACGCCGAGCTGGAAGAAGAGCTGCGCAAGACCCACACGCGTATCGCCACTGCCCAGGCCGAGCTGGACCACCGTCAGGACAGCAGCGACAACAACCGCCAATTGTTTGCCGGGCAGTCGCTGACGGCTGCCGAGCCATTGGTCGAGCCGCACGTGGATGCCCCTGAGGCTGCCGCCGCCCCGGCCGCGGCGCCGGTCGACCCGCGCCTGTTCGATGCCATGCGTTCCGAGCTGTCAGGCCTGCGCGAACTGCTCGAAGTGCAGCTTGGCTCGCTGGCCTGGACCCAGTTGCAGGGCAGCAAGCCGCAACAGGCCAACCTCTGGCGGCGCCTGCAGCGCATCGGCCTGTCGGGGCCGATTGCCCGTGAGCTGCTGGACCTGACCGCCGAGATCGATGAACCACGCCAGGCCTGGCGCATGCTGCTGGCCCACCTGGCGCGCATGATCGAAATCCCCGAGGTCGAGCCGATCGAAGAGGGTGGGGTGATTGCCATGGTCGGCCCGGCCGGCATGGGCAAGACCACCACCCTGGCCAAGCTGGCCGCGCGCTACGTCCTCAAGTATGGCGCGCAGAACCTGGCGCTGGTGAGCATGGACAGCTTCCGCATCGGCGCGCAGGAGCAGCTCAAGACCCTTGGCCGAATCCTCAATGTGCCGGTGACCTACGTCGACCCGGGCCAGTCGCTAGCCGCGGCGCTTGAGCCGCTGTTACGCAAGCGTGTGGTGCTGATCGACACCGCAGGCCTGCAGGCCAGCGACCCGGCCCTGCGCATGCAACTGGAAACCCTGGCCGGGCGTGGCATTGCCGCGAAGAACTACCTGGTGCTGGCCACCACCAGCCAGAAGCAGGTGCTGACCGCCGCCTACCACAGCTACAAGCGCTGTGGCCTGGCCGGCTGCATCCTGACCAAGCTTGATGAAACGGCAAGCCTTGGCGACGTGCTGAGCCTTGCCATCAGTCATGAACTGCCTGTGGCCTACCTTACCGACGGCCCGCGCATTCCTGACGACCTGCACCTGCCACGGGGCCACCAGTTGGTCACCCGGGCGGTCAATGTGCAACAGCAGGACGAGCCCAGCGAAGAGGCCATGGCCGACATGTTCGCTGATCTCTATCACAACCCACGGCGAGCGGGTTGAGCATGAAGCGTGTGCAAAGTAGCTATGCCAAAGGGTACGCAGAATTGCCCTACGTGTGGCCTGAGTCCCAGCGAGACAAGGTAAATTACAGACATGGGTAGCATGCATCCCGTACAGGTGATCGCCGTGACCGGTGGCAAAGGTGGCGTCGGCAAAACTAACGTTTCAGTAAACCTGTCCCTGGCGCTGGCCGAGCTTGGTCGCAGGGTCATGCTGCTGGACGCCGACCTGGGCCTGGCCAATGTCGACGTGTTGCTGGGCCTTACCCCCAAACGGACCCTCGCCGATGTCATCGAAGGGCGCTGCGAGTTGCGTGACGTGATGTTGCAGGGCCCTGGCGGCGTGCGCATCGTGCCGGCGGCCTCGGGCACCCAGAGCATGGTGCACCTGGCGCCGGCCCAGCATGCCGGGTTGATCCAGGCATTCAGTGAAATCGGCGACAACCTCGACGTGTTGGTGATCGATACCGCTGCAGGGATCGGTGATTCGGTGGTCAGCTTTGTCCGCGCCGCCCAGGAAGTGCTGCTGGTGGTGTGCGACGAGCCGACCTCGATCACCGACGCCTATGCGCTGATCAAACTGCTCAATCGCGACTACGGCATGAACCGTTTCCGCGTGCTGGCCAACATGGCACAGAGCCCTCAGGAAGGGCGCAACCTGTTCGCCAAGCTGACCAAGGTCACTGACCGCTTCCTCGACGTTGCCCTGCAGTACGTAGGCGCCGTGCCTTACGACGAATGCGTGCGCAAGGCCGTGCAGAAGCAGCGTGCCGTCTACGAAGCCTTCCCCCGCTCCAAGTGCGCGCTGGCCTTCAAGGCGATTGCCCAGAAGGTCGACAGCTGGCCGCTGCCCGCCAACCCGCGCGGCCACCTGGAGTTCTTCGTCGAGCGCTTGGTGCAACCCACCAGTGCGGGCCCCGTACTATGAACGCCAGCGGCTTCAAGATGTACAGCCGGGCAGCCAAAGATGCCCAGTACGAGCTGATCGAGCGTTATGCCCCGCTGGTCAAGCGTATTGCCTATCACCTGTTGGCGCGTTTGCCTGCCAACGTGCAGGTCGAGGACCTGATCCAGGCAGGCATGATCGGCCTGCTTGAGGTGGCCAACAAGTATGACGCCAGCAAAGGCGCCAGCTTTGAAACCTACGCCGGCATCCGCATTCGCGGGGCCATGCTGGACGAAGTCCGCAAAGGCGACTGGGCACCGCGTTCGGTGCACCGCAACACACGTATGGTCAGTGACGCGATGCGTGCAGTCGAGGCCAGAACCGGCCGTGACGCTAAAGATCATGAAGTTGCTGCCGAACTCCAATTGAGTCTCGATGATTACTACGGGATCTTGAACGATACCTTGGGCAGCCGGCTGTTCAGTTTCGACGACCTGTTGCAGGACGGCGAGCATGAAGGGCTGCATGAGGATGGCGCCAGTGGCCAGGTCGAACCTGCCCGTGGCCTGGAGGACGAGCGCTTCCAGATTGCCCTGACCGAGGCCATCGCCAATTTGCCGGAGCGTGAGCGCCTGGTGCTGGCGCTGTACTACGACGAGGAGCTGAACCTCAAGGAAATCGGTGAGGTGCTGGGGGTTAGCGAGTCGCGGGTCAGCCAGTTGCACAGCCAGTGTGCCGCGCGTCTGCGCAGCCGCCTGGGGGAATGGCGGGCGCGCTGAGCCTGCTGTCGTTGCAGCCGTTTTCTACGTGCATTTTCCACGTTGTACCGAATTGAATGAGTGCGTGCCCGGTAGGCCGGGCGCGTTTGAGACTGCTTGGAGGTCTAGATTGGACAAGAACATGAAAATCCTCATCGTTGACGACTTTTCGACGATGCGGCGGATCATCAAGAACCTGTTGCGTGACCTGGGCTTCACCAACACTGACGAAGCCGACGACGGCACCACGGCGCTGCCGATGCTGGAAAACGGCCACTACGACTTCCTGGTGACCGACTGGAACATGCCCGGCATGTCCGGCATCGACCTGCTGCGTAAAGTGCGTGCCAGCGACAAGCTGAAAAGCATGCCGGTGCTGATGGTGACTGCCGAAGCCAAGCGTGACCAGATCATCGAAGCGGCTCAGGCCGGCGTCAATGGTTACGTGGTCAAGCCGTTCACCGCACAGGTGCTCAAAGAAAAGATCGAGAAGATCTTCGAACGCGTCAACGGCTGAGTCACGTCAGGGGGCGCGCCATGGATTCATCACAAAACTCTTTGGGCGAGTTCGAATCGACCCTGAAGAAACATGCCCAGGAGTTGGTCGAAAGCCTGGAGCGGGGCCGTTTCGGTGAGGCGGTACAGCTGATTCACGAGCTGAACCAGACCCGCGACCGCGGCTTGTATCAGGAAGTCGGCAAGCTGACTCGCGAGTTGCACAGTGCCATTGTCAGTTTCCAGATCGACCCGACCATGCCGCAGGCCGAGGAAGTGTCGCAGATTACTGACGCCACCGAGCGCCTGTCGTATGTGGTCAAGCTCACCGAAGGCGCGGCAAACCGCACCATGGACCTGGTCGAGGAAAGCACCCCGGTGCTCAACGACCTGGCCAGCGAGGCCAAGGCCCTGAGCACCGACTGGCAGCGCTTCATGCGCCGCGAAGTGGCGGCGCCGGAATTCCGTGACCTGGTCAAGCGGGTCGACAGTTTCCTGACGCACAGCGCCGCCGGTAACCGCAAGGTCGCCGGCCACCTCAATGACATTCTGCTGGCCCAGGACTATCAGGACCTGACCGGGCAGGTGATCAAGCGCGTCACCAACCTGGTGACCGAAGTGGAAAGCAACCTGCTCAAGTTGGTGCTGATGGCCAGCCAGGTCGACCGCTTTGCGGGCATCCAGCATGACCACGATCAATTGCGCGCAGAAAAAGATCGAGAAAAACATCCGACTCGGGGTGAAGGTCCGCAGATTCATGCCGATAAGCGTGAAGACGTCGTGTCCGGTCAGGACGATGTCGATGATCTGCTGTCCAGCCTGGGTTTTTAAGGAGCACGTTTGATGAGCTTCGGCGCCGATGAAGAAATCCTCCAGGATTTCCTGGTAGAAGCCGGCGAAATTCTTGAGCAATTGTCCGAGCAACTGGTCGAGCTGGAAAGCCGACCCGATGATGCCGACCTGCTCAATGCGATCTTTCGCGGTTTCCACACTGTAAAAGGGGGCGCCGGCTTCCTTCAGCTGAACGAGCTGGTGGAGTGCTGCCATATCGCCGAGAACGTGTTCGACGTCCTGCGCAAAGGTGAGCGCCGGGTCGACGCGGAACTGATGGACGTGGTGCTCGCGGCACTGGACACGGTCAACAGCATGTTCAGCCAGGTGCGCGAGCGCGCCGAAGTGACCCCGGCCACCCCCGAGCTGCTGGCGGCCCTGTCGCGCCTGGCCGAGCCGGGGGGGGGCGAGGTTGCGGTAGCGCCAGCGCCAGCCGCTGCTTCGGAACCGGTCGCCGAGGCGCCGGTTGTGGACGAAGCGCAACACCAGGACATCACTGACAGCGAGTTCGAGCAGTTGCTCGATTCGCTTGATGCGGTCAAGGCGCAAGCTGCAGCCGATGAACAGATGCAGGGCGAAACCGTCAGTGGTGCGGGTGATGAAATCACCGATGCCGAGTTCGAGTCGCTGCTCGACCAGTTGCATGGCAAAGGCCAGTTCAGTGCCGAAGTTGCCGCGCCGGCGGCTGCCGTCAGCGTCGAACCGCTCAGTGACGAAATCAGCGACGCCGAATTCGAATCGCTGCTCGACCAGTTGCATGGCAAGGGCACCTTCCAGGCCGATGCCTTGCCCGCCGCCAAGGCGCCGTCGCCAGCCGCGGCAGAACCCGCCGCAACGGCCAGTGCTACCAGCGATGAAATCAGCGAGCACGAGTTCGAAGCCCTGCTCGACCAGTTGCACGGCAAGGGCAAGTTCGGTGGCGACGTAGCTGCCGTCGAAGCCCCGGCTGCAATCAAGGCCGAAAGCCAGCCTGTGGCCAAGCCTGCCGCCGCGCCAGCACCTGCGGCTGCCAGCAAACCGGCAGCGGCACCGCGCGCACCGGCGCCGGCTGCCGACAAGCATGCCGTCAGCGAAGCGGAAACCACGGTGCGGGTCGATACTGCGCGCCTGGACGAGATCATGAACATGGTCGGCGAACTGGTGCTGGTGCGTAACCGCCTGGTGCGCCTGGGCCTGAACAGCGGCGACGAAGCCATGTCCAAGGCCGTGTCCAACCTCGACGTGGTCACCGCCGACCTGCAGACCGCGGTAATGAAAACCCGCATGCAGCCGATCAAGAAGGTCTTTGGCCGCTTCCCGCGCCTGGTCCGTGACCTGGCGCGGCAGCTGAAGAAAGAGATCAACCTTGAACTGGTCGGTGAAGAGACCGACCTGGACAAGAACCTCGTCGAGGCCCTGGCCGACCCGTTGGTGCACCTGGTGCGCAACGCCGTCGACCACGGTATCGAGATGCCTGATGAGCGTGAAGCCTCTGGCAAGGCGCGCACGGGCCGCGTGGTGCTGTCGGCCGAGCAGGAGGGCGACCACATCCTGCTGTCGATTTCGGACGACGGCAAGGGCATGGACCCGAACATCCTGCGCGCCAAGGCCGTGGAAAAGGGCTTGATGGACAAGGACGCTGCCGAACGCCTGAGCGAGTCGGACTGCTACAACCTGATCTTCGCCCCGGGGTTCTCGACCAAGACCGAGATTTCCGACGTGTCCGGGCGTGGCGTGGGCATGGACGTGGTGAAGACCAAGATTTCCCAGCTCAACGGTTCGATCAATATCTTCTCGGCCAAGGGCCAGGGCTCGAAGATTGTTATCAAGGTGCCGCTGACCCTGGCGATCATGCCCACCCTGATGGTGATGCTGGGCAACCAGGCGTTCGCCTTCCCGCTGGTCAACGTCAACGAAATCTTCCACCTCGACCTGTCGCGCACCAACGTGGTCGACGGCCAGGAAGTGGTGATCGTGCGCGACAAGGCACTGCCGCTGTTCTACCTCAAGCGCTGGCTGGTGCAGGGCCAGGTGCACGAAGAGCAGCACGAGGGCCACGTGGTCATCCTGTCGGTCGGCACCCAGCGCATCGGCTTTGTCGTCGATCAACTGGTAGGCCAGGAAGAAGTGGTAATCAAGCCGCTGGGCAAGATGCTGCAGGGCACCCCGGGCATGTCCGGGGCCACCATTACCGGCGACGGTCGCATCGCGTTGATTCTCGACGTTCCGAGCATGCTCAAGCGTTACGCCGCGCGGCGTATTTGATTTCGGTGGCGCACCCTGGCGGGCTGCGCCGCCTAATGGAGTGTTTATGGCAGTCAAGGTCCTGGTGGTGGATGATTCCGGTTTCTTCCGCCGCCGCGTCTCGGAAATCCTCTCGGCGGACCCGACGATCCAGGTAGTGGGTACCGCGACCAACGGCAAGGAAGCAATCGACCAGGCGCTGGCGCTCAAGCCCGATGTCATCACCATGGACTATGAAATGCCCATGATGGATGGCATTACCGCGGTGCGGCACATCATGCAGCGCTGCCCGACGCCGGTATTGATGTTCTCCTCGCTGACCCATGAAGGCGCCCGCGTTACCCTCGATGCGCTGGATGCCGGTGCAGTGGATTACCTGCCGAAAAACTTCGAGGACATCTCGCGCAACCCCGACAAGGTCAAGCAGATGCTGTGCGAGAAGGTGCATACCCTTTCGCGCAGCAACCGCCGTATCGGCAGCTATGCCAGAACGGCGCCGACAGTTGCGCCTGCGCCCGCCAGCAGCCACGCACCCGCCAGCACCTTCGCCAGCCAGGCTCCGGCGCGCCCGGCCGCGCCGGCCCGTGCAGCGGCCCCGGCACCTGCGGCCTCGCATTCACCGGCACCCAAGCGCAAACCGTACAAACTGGTGGCTATCGGTACCTCCACGGGCGGCCCGGTTGCCCTGCAGCGGGTACTGACCCAGCTGCCGGCCAACTTCCCGGCGCCGATCGTGTTGATCCAGCACATGCCGGCGGCGTTTACCAAGGCCTTTGCCGAACGACTGGACAAACTGTGCCGCATCAGCGTCAAGGAAGCCGAAGACGGCGACATGCTGCGCCCGGGGCTGGCCCTGCTTGCGCCTGGCGGCAAGCAGATGATGATCGATGGCCGTGGCTCAGTGAAGATCCTGCCGGGTGACGAGCGCCTGAACTACAAGCCGTGCGTGGATATCACCTTCGGTTCGGCAGCCAAGTCGTATGGTGACAAGGTGCTGTCGGTGGTGCTCACCGGCATGGGCGCCGACGGCCGTGAAGGCGCGCGCCTGCTCAAGCAGGGTGGCAGCACGGTATGGGCCCAGGATGAAGCCAGTTGCGTGATCTATGGCATGCCCATGGCCATCGTCAAAGCCAACCTGGCGGATGCGGTGTACAGCCTGGACGAGATCGGCAAGCACCTGGTGGAGGCCTGCGTCTGATGGACGTCCTCAGCCTGATCGGCCTGATCCTCGCTTTTGTTGCCATCGTCGGTGGCAACTTCCTTGAGGGCGGCCATGTCGGTGCCCTGGTCAATGGCCCGGCTGCCTTGATCGTACTGGGCGGTACCTTGGCGGCGGCGTTGCTGCAGTCGCCGCTGTCGTCGTTCAAGCGCGCCTTGCAGATCCTGCGCTGGATCCTGTTCCCGCCAAGGGTCGACCTGGCGGGCGGCATCGACCGTGTGGTGAACTGGAGCCTGACCGCTCGCAAGGAAGGCCTGCTGGGCCTGGAAGGTGTGGCCGATGCCGAGCCTGACCCCTATGCGCGCAAGGGCCTGCAACTGCTGGTGGACGGTGCCGAGCCGGAAGCCATCCGCAGCATCCTGGAAGTCGACTTCCTGACCCAGGAGGGCCGTGACATCCAGGCGGCCAAGGTATTTGAAAGCATGGGCGGCTACGCGCCGACCATCGGTATCATTGGTGCGGTGATGGGCCTGATCCACGTGATGGGTAACCTGGCCGACCCGTCGCAGCTGGGCAACGGCATTGCCGTGGCCTTCGTTGCCACCATCTACGGGGTGGCCAGCGCCAACCTGGTGCTGCTGCCGGTCGCCAACAAGCTCAAGGCCATTGTCATGCGCCAGTCGCGCTACCGCGAGATGCTGCTCGAAGGCCTGCTGTCGATTGCCGAGGGTGAGAACCCGCGCTCGATCGAGCTGAAGCTGCAAGGCTTCATGGAGTAACCCATGCGTCGCCGCCGTCATACCGAGGAACACGAAAACCACGAACGCTGGCTGGTGTCGTACGCCGACTTCATCACCTTGCTGTTCGCCTTCTTCGTGGTGATGTACTCGATTTCCTCGATCAACGAGGGCAAGTACAAGGTCATTTCCCAGGCGTTGCTGGGGGTGTTCAATGACCCCGAACGCGCCGTCAAGCCGATCCCCATTGGCGAGGAACGGCCGCTGAGCGTGCGCCCGGCCGAGCCGCTGGTCAACGACAGCGAGCAGACCGAGGCGGGCCTGGCGGCGACCAACGTCGACCCGCTGAAAACCATCAGTGATGATGTGCGCGATGCCTTTGGCGACCTGATCAACAGCGACCAGATGACCGTGCGTGGCAACGAGCTGTGGATCGAGATCGAACTCAATTCGTCGCTGCTGTTCGGCAGCGGTGATGCCATGCCCAGTGACAAGGCGTTTGCCATCATCGAGAAGGTCGCCAACATTCTCAAGCCATTCGCCAACCCGGTACACGTCGAAGGCTTCACCGACAACCTGCCGATCCGTACCGCGCAGTACCCGACCAACTGGGAGCTGTCGTCGGCACGGGCGGCGAGCATCGTGCGCCTGCTGGCCATGGAGGGGGTGAACCCGGCGCGCATGGCATCGGTGGGTTATGGCGAGTACCAGCCGGTGGCCAGCAACGATACCGCTGATGGCCGTGCGCGCAACCGTCGGGTAGTGCTGGTGATTTCCCGCAACCTCGAAGTGCGCCGCAGCCTGACCGGCACGGGTAGCGCCAATGCCACGCCGGATGCTGCCTTGCGCCGGGCTGGCACACAAAGTGCACCGGCTACGCCAGCAACGGTGGCGGGGCAGTAACTCGTCAATTCTCTGTCACCATGAAATGGGTTCGGACGGTTGCCGTCGATTCCCTGGAGGAGCGGGCTTGCCCGCGAATCAGGCGACACTGTGAATGGCACCGGCTTCGCCGGTGTTCGCGGGCAAGCCCGCTCCTACAGAGTCTCGCGCAAGATCAATGAGATAGAATTTGTCCTATGAGAGTCTGGGCAGTAGCCAATCAAAAAGGTGGCGTCGGCAAGACCACCACTACCATCGCCCTGGCCGGCCTGCTGGCCGAGGCAGGCAAGCGCGTGGTCGTTGTCGACCTCGACCCGCACGGCTCGATGACCAGCTATTTCGGGCATAACCCCGATGCTCTGGAGCACAGCTGCTACGACCTGTTCCTGCACAAGGGCGTAGTGCCCGAGGGCCTGCCGGGGCAGTTGCTGCTGCCTACCAGCGACGAGCGTATTTCGCTGCTGCCGTCGAGCACCGCACTGGCTGTGTTGGAACGCCAGTCGCCTGGGCAAAATGGCCTGGGCCTGGTGATCGCCAAGAGTCTGGCGCAACTGTGGCAGGATTTCGACTTTGCCCTGATCGACAGCCCGCCCTTGCTCGGCGTGCTGATGGTCAATGCCCTGGCCGCCAGCCAGCAACTGGTGATTCCGGTGCAAACCGAGTTCCTTGCGGTCAAGGGCCTGGAGCGCATGGTGGGTACCCTGGCCATGGTAAACCGCTCGCGCAAGCAGGCGCTGCCCTACCAGATCGTGCCGACCCTGTTTGACCGCCGTACCCAGGCCTCGCTGGGCACCCTCAAGCAACTGCGCGACAGCTACGGCCAACAGGTATGGCAGGGCTACATCCCGGTGGATACCCGCCTGCGCGACGCCAGCCGCAAGGGCGTCACGCCTTCGCAGTTCGACAGCAAGAGCCGCGGTCTGATCGCCTACCGGGCGCTGCTCAAGCACCTGCTGACCTACAAAACCGCAGTGCAGGTGGCTTGATGACCCAGATTCAGCAAACCGGTACCCGACCACAGATGGCCTTGCAGTCGTATCTGGACGGTCTGCTGCAGGAGGCCACCGAGGCCGAAGACCTGGCCGAGCCAGCGTTAGAGGCCGACGAATTTGCCGAGGCCGTGCGCCAGGAGCAGGCCCGTGATGCCCGCCAGCCGGCCGAAGCCGTTGCCAGCCTTGCCCCGCGGCCATTCGCCGAGCCTCGGCCAGTGGTCCTGCCCAGCGTGATACCGGTTGAAGCGCCGGTGGTGACGGTGGTCGAGCAAGCGGTGGTGGCCGAAGCGGCCATTCCGGTGCTGGTCGAGGAGCCGATGGCCGAACCCGCCGTGCCGCTGGTCGATGTGCACCTGCCGGCACCCGACTTGCCCGTGCCTCCGACCAGCATCGACGGTCGCCCGGTATGGGCGGCGGAGCCGTTCGAATGCCTGCTGTTCGATGTGGCCGGCCTGACCTTGGCCGTACCGCTGGTGTGCCTGGGCTCGATCTACAACCTGGCCGGCCAGGAGCTGACGCCGCTGTTCGGCCAGCCCGAGTGGTTTCTCGGCATCCTGACCTGCCAGGCCGGCAACCTGAAGGTGCTGGACACTGCGCGTTGGGTCATGCCTGATCGCTACCGCGATGATTTTCGCCAGGGCCTGAACTACGTGATTTCGGTGCAGGGGTACGAATGGGGGTTGGCCGTGCACCAGGTCAGCCGCTCGCTGCGCCTGGACCCCTCCGAAATCAAATGGCGCAGCCAGCGCGGCCAGCGCCCGTGGCTGGCCGGTACCGTTATCGAACACATGTGTGCCCTGCTCGACGTTGCCGCACTGGCCGAGCTGATCGCCAGCGGCGCGGTCAAGCAGATGCATGCCAAACATAAATGACACCGAACACACCGCCTTTGGCGGATTTTGAGGGTAGGGGAATGAAAAAGTCGTCTGCACAAGGTTCCGAAGATCCGATCCTGCAGTGGGTTACCTTCCGTCTGGACAACGAGTCCTACGGCATCAACGTGATGCAGGTGCAGGAAGTGCTGCGCTACACCGAGATCGCCCCGGTGCCGGGTGCGCCAAGCTACGTGCTGGGCATCATCAACCTGCGCGGCAACGTGGTAACGGTGATCGACACCCGCCAGCGCTTTGGCCTGATGCCGACTGAAGTCACCGACAACACCCGTATTGTCATCATCGAAGCCGACAAGCAAGTGGTCGGCATCCTGGTTGATAGCGTGGCCGAGGTGGTGTACCTGCGCCAGTCCGAGATCGAGACCGCACCGAACGTGGGCAACGAAGAGTCGGCCAAGTTCATCCAGGGCGTGTGCAACAAGAACGGCGAACTGCTGATTCTGGTCGAGCTGGACAAGATGATGACCGAGGAAGAGTGGTCCGAGCTGGAGAATATCTGAGTTGATTCTACAGGTTGCTGTCATCTTCCTGGCGCTGGTCTGGGCGCTGAGCCTGTGGTTCTTCCTCAACTACAGCAAGCGCCAGCGCGAGCTGGCCGCGCAGCAGGCCGAGGGCGATGCCCTGCGTGACCAACGCATCAAGGACCTGGCCAAACGCCTGGACGATTACCAGAACGGTACGGTACGCATGGGTGAGGCGCTGCACGAACTGAGCGTGACGGTTGCACCGCTGCCCGACAAGATCCAACAGCTAGAGCAGCGCGACCCCAACAACGTGACCTTCAGCCAGGCAGCCAAGCTGGTGGGGATGGGGGCCAGTGTGGCTGAGTTGACCGAAAGCTGCGGTTTGACCCAGGCCGAGGCGGAATTGATGAGCAAGCTGCACCGCAGTGGCTGAAGAAGCGGGCGACGCAAGTCGCCCGGTTTGTATCACGATCTGCGCCACGAATTGTTATTGCCGACACGCGCGAAGCGGTCCAGCGGTAGTAGCTCGCGCAGGCTCTGACGATACTGGTTCAGGTCGATGAACTGCCACGAATTGCGGTGTGGCAAAGCGCAGAGGTTCGTGACCTGGCGCATGCGGGCCAATGGGGGTAAACGCTGGTCAACGACATCGGTGAGTAGCGCTGGGCCCGTCAGCCGGCTCAGGCGATTGGTGTAGTTGTAGAACCCTTCCGGGTCCTCTTGCTGGTTTGGCCTGCTGTTGTAGAACTCCAGATCGGTCTGGTAGCGGTTGTACATTTCCTCGGAAATCGCTTCCAATGTCGGGTTGCCCGCGTGGCTACCGATCAGGCTGGTGTTGTAGAGGTAGTTCATGCCTAATGCCTGATTGGACATCGGTTGTGCCAAGAGCAAACCCTCTGGAGTGGTGCGCAGCGGCACCTGGTCGATGTGCTCCAGCGGTGCTTGATCACCAGCAGGTGGGGCGTCGCCCGCTTGCCTTGCGAACAAGCTATCGTCCACATCCATGTAGAGTCCGCCTTCGTGATACAGCATCGGATAGCGCAGTACATCCGAGGCAGAGGAGTAATTGGTGGCTACGCCGCCATTGCCGTCGAGGGCCGCCTGGTATTGACTGAAGCGACGAGGGTGGTTGTCACGAAATGCCCTGAAGAATTCCTGCTCTTCCAGTGGCAGTACCTGAAGGCCCGGCGCTTGTTCGGACAGTAACCGCAGGTTGTCGGCATAGCTTTGTGGTGAAGCATTGGAAAGAAACAGACGCAGGGTGTACTCGCTACCTTCCAGGTGGGCTGCGTTGGCCGCCAGATTATGAATCAGGGCATCGTCAATGACATGGTTGCCGACCCACAGGCTTGAGATTTTTTTGGGGATTGGCGTACTGCCTTCACTTAGCGTTGGTATTTCCGCCGGCAACGGCAGGTCCACTCCCAAGGCTCGCAAAGTGCTTACACGCATGCCGTTGGTGACAGGGCGTTGGTCCATGACCGCCTGCAGGTTGCGTGTGCCGGGGTGGGCGATGTAACCCGTTGGGTTGGCATGGTTTTCATCGCTGTTCGGAATGAATTCATCCCTTTCCACATCGTAGAACATTTCGTATGTGTATCCTTCGATGCTAGCTGTGAGCTTATCCGGCTTGCCATTGAACTTGTTCGTGCGGATAACCGCGCCCGCAGTGGCTGGGTCCGCGTCAGGCAGTGGCGGGATAGCGTTATCGGCGATGAAGAAACGGGCTACTTCGATTTCCGGCGGCTGAGGCGCTTGGATTTCTGGTAAGTGAGGTACGTCAACGGGGCTCAACGGATAGCCAATCTGACCGTTGACTCTGCTGGGAAGGACGAAGAAATCACGTTTGCTCTTGAACAAAGCCTTGGCACGGCTGGTGCCTTTGATCGCCAGGGGCAGGGCGTTGAACAGTCCCCAGGCTACGTCTTCCAAGCCTTGCTGTTTGTCTTCCAGATGTTTGCCATTGATTACCTCGTCCAGCCCCAGGCCTAGTTGAACAATCCCCCCCAGCGCCAACAGGCCTGCAAGACCTGGTACTACGAGGGTGAGCGGGGCAATCAGAGTCAAAGTCGCGTTTAAATAGTTGCGCCATTTGCGCTTGTTGACCTCGCTGTTACTGGTGATGATGAAGCCTGCATCATCCTTGCTACGTTGCTTCTGCAGCTCGGCAAGTGCCAGGAACACATCGCCGACGATTACGGAATCATAGTGATCAGGGCGATAGTTGACGTATTCACGCGGCGGCCAGAACCCGCTTGTGGCAAGCGTGTAGGCATTCGGCGATAACCGATGCGCCTTGGGCCAGAGACCAAGGCCTTCCAGTGCGATGTCCAGCCCGCAGAACTCCTCGCCCAGTGGGCCGTCGGCCAGCCTGAAATGCTGTTTCAGCGCCTGGCGCTTGGCGGGGTCTTTGCACTGCTGGCCGACCCAGTCCTTCATGGTATCTTCGCTTTTGAACTCCAGCAGTGGTGAACTATTGCCAGGTACATATAGAACGCAGAGGTCGCTGGCCATGTCTTTGATGAGTAACAGGTCGGTCGAGACATAGCCGTAAATATTCAATGTACTCAGTTGCAGCCCCTTGCCTCGGGGCATCAGCTCTGCTGCTCGCCAGATGTTCCTGCGCGCGTCGTCGCTCAGGCTGCCTTCGCTGACCTGTTTGTTACAGGCTGCGATCAGGTTGACCTTGCTGGCTAGCCGATAACTGTCGAGGTGGTCTTGCCAGTAGCTGTCCAGCAGTGCCTTGTACTGCGTGTGGAAGTCCATTTCTTCAATGTGACTTTGCAAGGTTTCAGCTGGAAGCGGGATGAGTGTGGAATGGTCGTAGCGCCCCTCTTCTGTGCGTAGGAAGAGGCCATTGAACGTGCTGTACCAGTCGCCATACACATTGAATGGGGGAGGGGGCAGGGCGTTGACGATGCTAATGGTGCCTTGCGGCAGCGTGCCGGCCCATGGCTCGTGGAACAGGCTGCCGAACACGTTGTTATCGGACTCACCCTGCCAGTTCATCAGCACGGCCTGTACGAGGCTTACCCGTTGCACGATTACGGCAAGGGTTGTGTCATTCCTGCGAGGGTGAACATGCAAGGTAACCACTTCAATCTGATCGGGGTCCAGTTGCACATCGTGCGTCTGTAGCCAGGCCTTGATCCTGGCCTTGACCTCAAGGTCTGGCCGCGGGATGTGGGCCAGGTGGTCACAAACAAACTGAACCCCGGTGGTGTTGATTCCGCTAGCTGTCATTCTGGTCTCCTTGATTGTACAAACATCAAGGCTGACCAATAGAGGTTGGCAGGGGGAGGTAACTATTTGTTGGCCACGACCGTTTATCGGCTGATCGCCTTCCATGTCCAAGCTTTCAGTGGTCCTTCTGAAACACCGAACTGGTAATTTTGCTAGTTTTTGTCGAGGGAGGAAGGGGGTATTGTTAAATCTCCGATCACGCAAGGAGACTTATCATGGCAACTAACGAGCTTATTAGGGTTGAGTTGACTGTCAAGCACAATAAGCATGCTTGCGAGTTTGTTTATCTAAAAAAATCCAGTGCGGTTGAAGGTGCCGGTGGTGGGAAATTTGGAAGCGCAGTGGGTGGTGGTGGCGGAAACAGTGTGACAACAGGTTATGAAGCAGTCTATCATAAATACTTATGCTCAACGAATGGAGGGTTTGGTGCGGCTGGTCTCCACCTTCGTCGAATGAACGAGCGTAATTATTTTTGCATTGAATACTTGCCAGAGAACGCAGCCATAGCAATTTCTTCAGGGGGGTATCTTCGTAGCGAGACTAATGCAAATTACGCGAAGGGATTCCGTATGTATGACGCTGCAAGTGGTGAAGAGTTATTCCTTAAGGATATGTATGGTGCAGATAAAAAAAATGAAAATAAATGCTATGATGTGATATTTAAGGCTAACGATTATGAGGGTTGGGTTGCAGAAAAGTGGGGTAAGGAAGTAGCAGATAGATCTTTTTCATACTTGAATTGTGATGTGGATGAGCCAACGGTGTTCAGTATGAAGATTATCAATAATAATGCGAAATGATACGATCATTCAATGATCTTCCTGCGGCAGGGAGGGGAGCCCCCCCCTTGCCAGGTCGCCGCTCGGCGATATTTCATTCAAAACTTAGTGCAGCGTTCGCCAACCGAATCCTATTTGTATCGATGAATTCGTGCAAGGGAGACGAGTTGCCAGGAATGTAGAGCAGGGTCAATCCTGAACTCTGATGCGTGAGACAGCGGATGTCGGTAGCCATGTAGCCATTGTTTCAATAGCCCCAAATAACTTAGCGTTGATACTCGGTGATGCTGCGTTGAAAACAGCCTCGGAATGCTCATTTACAACCCGTAAAGTCGGGCGCGACCCCGGCCGTTCCTCGGCTGTTTTCGCCTTGCCTGACCTTCGTCTCAAGACTTTTCACACAGAGCCTAATCGGCATTTCCTCTGCGACCTTGGCTATCCAGCCTGCAGCGCATTGAGCACTCCAGGTAACGAGGCCTGGCCACTACGGCTGAGTCACGTCAGGGCGCGCGCCATGGACTCATCACAAACATCAGCCATGTGCCCAGGAATGGTTTTGGCCGACGCGGGCTACGCGGCTCAACGGCAGTAGCTCACGCAGGCTTTGCTGGTAGTGTTCCAGGTTGATGAATTGCCATGAATTGATACGTGGCATCGTGTAGAGGTTCATGATTTGGCGCATGGTCGCCAATGTAGGTAAATGCCGGTCAACCACATCGGTGAGCAGCGCCGGGCCGGTCAGCCGGCTCAGGCGATTGGCGTAGCGGTAGAACGCTTGCGGGTCTTCGAGCAGGTCTGGTCGGCTGTCATAGAAATCGGTATTGGCCAGGAAGCGGCTGTACATTTCTTCGGAAATGGCTTCCAGCGTCGGGTTGCCTGCGTGGCTACCGATAAGGCTGGTGTTGTACAGGCAGTTCATGCTCATTTTTTCGTTGGACATGGGCGGCGGCAGCAGCAAGCCATCCGCCGTGGTGCGAAGCGGTACCTGGTCGATATGTTCCATGGGCGGTTCTGCTGTATTGGCGCCGGTCATTTGCCTGGCGAACAAGCTGTCGTCCACATCCATGTAAAGCCCACCCTCGTGATGCAGCATTGGGTAGCGCAATACATCCGATGCTGAGGAATAATTACTGGCAACGCCTCCGTTACCATCCAGAGCCGCTTGGTACTGGGAGAAGTGATCGGGTTTGTTGTTGCGAAATGCCCGGAAGAAGTCCTGATCTTCCAGTGGCAGCACCTGTAAACCGGGCGCCTGCTCGGCCAGGACGCGCAGGTTTTCGGCGTTGGCCTCAGCCGCAGCATTCGACAAGAAAAGACGCAGCGTGTAATCGCTCCCCTGCAGGTGTGCCGCATTGGCTTTCAGGTTACGGACCAAGGCAGGGCTGAGGGCTTTGTCGCCCACCCAGAGACAGGAGATCTGTTTCGGAATAGGCATGCTGCTTTCACTGAGCGTTGGCACTTCTATCGGCAACGTCAGGTCCACCCCCAAGGCTCGCAAGCTGCGCACACGCATGGCGTCGCTGACTGTGCGAGTACCTTCCAGCGGGTGCAGGTTACTGGCGCCAGGGCGGGCAATGTAACCCACGGGGTCGACTTCGTTGACCGAGTCCTCGGTGATGAAGACATCCCGCTCCATATCGTAGATTACGCGTGTGTTGTAACCGTCGATACGTGTATCGAGGTTGTCTGGCCCACCGTCATACTGGGGTACCCGGATGACCGAATCGGCGATGGCTTGGTCCCCCTCAGGCAATGGCGGGATAGGGGCATGCACATGGAAGTAGGGAGCCACTTCGATGTCTGGCAGCCGGGGTGGCGATACTGGGCTCAAGGGGTAGCCGATTTGTTCGTTGACTCGGCGGGGTAACACGAACGCATCGCTTTTGGCTTCGAACAGCGCTTTGCCACGCACGATACCCTGCAAGGCCATTGGCAGTGCGTTGAGTAGCCCCCAGCTAGCGTCTTCCAGCCCTTGTTGCTTGTCTTCCAGGTGCTTGCCATTTATCAGTTGGTCCAGGCCCAGGCCGATCTGCACGATCCCCCCCAGCGCCAGCAAGGGGGCGAGCCCCGGTACCACCAGCGTCAACGGGGCTATCAGGTTCAGCGTCGCGTTCAGGTAGTTACGCCATCTGGCCTTGTTGATCTCGCTGTTACTGGTGATGATGAAGTCTGCATCATCCTTGTTACGTTGCCTCTGCAGCTCGGCCAGTGCCAGGAACACGTCGCCGACGATCACGGATTTATAGTGGTCAGGGCGATAGTTGACGTATTCACGCGGCGGCCAGAATCCGCTTATGGCAAGCGTGACGGCATTCGGCGATAACCGATGTGCTTTGGGCCAAATACCAAGGCCTTCCAGTGCGATGTCCAGCCCGCAGAAGTCCTCGCCCAGCGGGCCATCGGCCAGCCTGAAATGCTGTTTCAGCGCCTGGCGCTTGGCGGGGTCTTTGCACTGCTGGCCGACCCAGTCCTTCATGGCCTCTTCGCTTTTAAACTCCAGCAGAGGTGAACTATTGCCAGGTACATAAAGGACGCTGAGGTCGCTGGCCGTGTCTTTGATGAGTAACAGGTCGGTCGAGACATAGCCGTAAACATTCAACGTGCTCATGTGCAGCCCATTGCCACGGGGTAGTAGCCCTGCTGCGCGCCAGGCAAGTTTACGGCCCTCGTCGCTTAGGCTGCCTTCGTTGACTTGCTTGTTGCAGGCTGCGACGAAGTTGAGCTTGCTGGCCAGGCGGTAGCTCTGTAGGTGGTGGCGCCAGTAGTTGTCCAGCAATGTCTGGTACTGCGCGTGAAAATCCACTGCTTCGATATAGCTTTGCAGGGTTTCAGCCGGCAGCGTCAGGAGCGTGGAATGGTCGTAGCGCTCGTTATCGGTTCGCCTGAACAAGCCATTGAAAGGGCTGTACCAATCACCTTGGACATTAAACGGAGCAGGAGGAAGAACCTTGACGGTATCGATCGTGCCTTGTGGCAAGGTGCCAGCCCATGGCTCTCGCAGCAAGGCCCCGATCAGGTTGTTGCTGGACTCGCCTTGCCAGTTCATCAGTACGGCCTCGACGAGGCTTGCACGCTGGACTACCTGCGCCAAGGTGCTGGCATTACGCCGTTGGTGCACGTGTAGCGTTACCACTTCGATCTGTTCAGGGTCCAGCGTTATATCGTGTTGCAACAGCCAGGCTTTCATGATCCGCCTGGCCTCGCGGTCGGGCCGGGGAATGGTGGTTAAATGGTCGCAAACGAATTGCACTCCGCTGGCATTTATTCCGCTGGCAGTCATCTCAGTCTCCTTGTGATTTGAGGTCTGACGAGTCTGGCCTGTGCTGGTAGACCGCCAGCAGTAGTTATTTATGTTTCGTGTGCCCTCAGTTGTGCTGCCAGCTGTGTGCCTGGCCCATTTCGAAGAAGCGGTCCAGTGGTACGTGTTGACGCATTTGGCTGCTCAGCAGCCTCAGATCAAGGGTGTTGTGCACGTCATGGACTGGAGACGGGAATTGCTTTGTCGCCTACCCAGACGCTGTAGATCGGCCTGGGGATGGGGGCGACAGTTCGGTGAGTATCAGTGCGAACCGTGCCAGCACCGCCATAGAAATGGTCAGGTAACTGCACCAGTGTGATTTGGTCACTCGATGATCGGTGACGATGCGGTAGTCGGCAAAGCCTGGTAGTTACTGGTCTGGGCTCAAGGAAATGCGCGGCGCAATGATGACTTCAGGGGTTACATCACGCGGTTGTTCATGAGAGTCGCCGAAGCCCGGTGGTACCTTGCCGCGCAATTGCCAGGCAAAGGCGATGATCTCGGCGATGGTCAGGTACAGGGCCTCGGGAATCTGCTCGCCCAGCTCCAGGCGGGCCAGCAGGCGCACCAGCTCGGCGTTTTCGTAGATCGGTACTTCGTGCTCGCGGGCAAGGGCCAGGATGGCTTCGGCCAGCGCATCGTCCCCTTTGGCGCTGAGCGTGGGGGCCTGTTGGCCGTCGTAGCTCAAGGCAATGGCCTGTCGGGTATGCTGTTGAGTCATGCGTTTTCATCCACCCAGCGTTGTTCTACCCGCGTGCTCGGCCCCTGTGGCGGCGTGCCGGGGTGGCATTCCAGGTCGCCAACATCCAGGCCGCGTGCCAGCAGGCGCTCGCGCAGGGCACTGAGTTGAGTGTCGATCAGGCGCGCGGTTTGCTCGCGCTCTGCCCATAGTTGCCCGTTCAGGCGGCCCTGGCTCAGTTGCGCCTGAACCTGCAGCGGGCCCAGTGGCGACAGGTCGAACGCCAGCTCGATGCGCCACAGGGCTTGCAGCGGGTCTTGCGCTTCATGCTGGCGGTCAGCTTGCTGTCGTGGGGTTTCTTCGCGTTGCAGCTTGACCTGCAGCGGAATGAACTCCTGGCCATGGCGGATCGGCACTTCGGTTTGCCAGGTGGTCTGCAGGTTGCCGTTTTCCAGCGTGCCGGTTTGCTGCAGGCTGCTCATGGCGTGGCTCTGCAGGCGAGAAACGGCAGCGGCGGCCAGGCGCAGCAACTGTTGCAGGTCACCTTCGTCTTCGATCTCTTTGAGCAGGCGCGAGGGCAGCGGAAATGCCCCTGGCTGCGGCTTGGGGCTGACCCGTTCGAGCATGCCCAGAGCGCTGCGTGCCAGCGCCGGCATGGTCACGGCCAGGCTGGCGGGTGCCAGGTTCGGGGTGCCTGGGGCCGCGCTTGGGGCCTGGGCCACCAGCCGTATCAGGTGCGCCTTGAGGTCGGTGGCGACGCTGGCGGGGAAACCGCCCAGTAGCTTTGCTTCGAGGAAGGCCCCGCTGTTGTTCAGGGCCTGTGCCACGCCCTTGGCATCGCTCAGTTGACGGGCGTCTGGCAGGTTGGCCAGCAGGCGTTCGGCGCTGGCACGCAGGCCACCCTCGACGCCCGGGTCGCGCGTGAGCTGTTGCAGGGCATTGAGCACGCCAGGCAACGAGGCCTGGCGGTTTTGCTGGGTCAGCAGTTGCTGGGCGATGTTGAGTTGGTCCTGCCTGCCGCTAAGCGGCACGAAGCGCAGCGATTGGTCACCTTGCACCAGCGCGCTCAGCAGGCTGCCAATGGCCAGTGGGCGCGAGCTGTCGATGGCCAAGGTGGCGCCGGCCTGGGCACTGTTGAGCAGGCTGACCAGCGCCCGGTAGACCGGCGCTTGGCCGGGGGGCTGGGCCAGTGCCTGATTGGTCACGACCTTGCCTTGCAGCAGGGTGCCAACCGGTACCTTGCTGGTGTCCAGGCGGGTGAGGGTGGCGATCTGGCTGGCGTTGGCCTGCTGCAGCATGATAGCCAGGCGGTTGCTTTCGGTCTGGCTGACGGTGACCTGGCTGCCCTGGGGCAGGGGCTGGCTGGCGCTGGCCTGTAGCTGGGTCTGCACACCGTTGGCCTGTATCAGGCGCAGCACGAGTTGGAAGTCCTGGCCGGTCTGGCGCAATGATACCACCTCGGCCTGCGCGGTCTCGCCGGGGGCCAGTAGACCGGGCTGGGCCTGAACCAGGCGCAACAGTTCGCCGGTCATACCAGCCTTCATGGCTTGGCTGTTGATCGCGGTTTGTGTGCCGAGACTATTGATTTCAGTCATGATTGTATACAACCTGTCGAACCCGGCCTCTTGGCAGCGCGGCGGCGCGTGTAATAATGCCGGGCGCCCGTGGTTGCCAGTATAACGGCAGCGCGGAGGGCGACTTGAGACACCAGGGCTTCAGATTGGCGTGGCCCTACAAAGATAAGGCGAAACCGTGACCCTTCACCTCCAAGCTGCGGGCCTGGCCTGCGAGCGCGACTGGCGCCTGCTGTTCGAACAGCTCGATTTCGAGCTGGGCGCTGGCGACATGCTGCAGATCAGCGGCCCCAATGGCAGCGGCAAGACCAGCCTGCTGCGGCTGCTGGCCGGCCTGATGCAGCCGACTGCCGGGCAGATTCTGCTGGGTGGCAAGCCGCTGGCTGAGCAGCGCCATGCCCTGGCCAGCATGCTGCTGTGGATCGGCCATGCCGCCGGCATCAAGGACCTGCTTACCGCCGAGGAAAACCTCACCTGGCTGTGCGCCCTGCACCAGCCGGCCAGCCGCGAGGCGATCTGGGCAGCGCTGGCGGCCGTTGGCCTGCGCGGTTTCGAAGACGTACCCTGCCACACCCTGTCAGCTGGCCAGCAGCGCCGCGTGGCGCTGGCCCGGTTGCACCTGGCCGGCCCGCCGCTGTGGATTCTCGACGAACCGTTCACCGCCCTCGACAAGCAGGGTGTGGCGCAGCTTGAAGCGCACCTGGCGGCCCACTGTGAGCAGGGCGGCACGGTGGTACTGACCACGCACCATACGCTGGAACGCAAGCCCACGGGTTACCGTGAGCTGAACCTGGGGCAGTGGGCGGCATGAGCGTATTCATCCTGTTGCTGCGCCGCGAAGCGCGCCTGCTGTTCCGCCGCCCGGCCGAGCTGGCCAACCCGCTGGTGTTCTTTGCCATTGTCGTGGCCATGTTCCCGCTGGCGGTCGGCCCGGAAAGCCAATTGTTGCAAACCTTGTCGCCGGGGCTGGTGTGGGTCGCCGCGTTGCTGGCGGTGTTGCTGTCGCTGGACGGCCTGTTCCGCAGCGATTTCGAGGATGGCTCGCTGGAGCAGTGGGTGCTGTCGCCGCATCCGCTGGCGTTGTTGGTACTGGCCAAGGTGCTGGCGCATTGGATCTTTTCCGGGCTGGCGCTGATATTGTTGGCGCCGCTGCTGGCGCTGATGCTGGGGCTGCCCAGCCATTGCCTGCCGGTGCTGCTCGGTTCGCTGTTGCTGGGCACGCCGGTATTGAGCCTGCTGGGGGCGGTGGGCGCGGCGCTGACAGTCGGTCTGAAGCGCGGTGGTTTGTTACTGGCGTTGCTGATTCTGCCGTTGTATATCCCTGTATTGATCCTGGGCAGTGGTGCGTTGCAAGCGGCGTTGCAAAATATGCCGGCAACCGGCCACTTGCTCTGGCTTGCCAGCCTCACGGCCCTGGCCGTGACCCTGGCACCCTTTGCGATAGCGGCCGGCCTGAAGATCAGCGTTGGCGAATAACGAGTCCCGGGCTTTCAAGCCCGGCAAATACCCTGGATGTACCCTGATGAAAATAAGCTGGACGTGGTTCCACAAGCTGGGCTCCCCGAAATGGTTCTATGCCATCAGCGGCCGTATGCTGCCGTGGCTGGCCGGCGCTGCCGTGCTCCTGCTGCTGGTCGGTATTACCTGGGGCCTGGCTTTCGCCCCCCAGGACTATCAGCAAGGCAATAGCTTCCGCATCATTTACATCCACGTGCCGGCGGCGATGCTGGCGCAGTCCTGCTATGTGCTGCTGGCGGTTGCCGGGGTGGTAGGGCTGGTGTGGAAGATGAAGCTGGCCGACGTCGCCCTGCAATGCGCCGCGCCCATCGGCGCGTGGATGACCGCCGTAGCGCTGGTCACCGGCGCCATCTGGGGCAAGCCGACCTGGGGCAGCTGGTGGGTATGGGATGCCCGCCTTACGTCCATGCTCATCCTGCTGTTCCTGTACTTCGGCATTATTGCGCTGGGCCAGGCGATCAGTAATCGTGACAGCGCAGCCAAGGCCTGCGCGGTGCTGGCGATTGTCGGTGTGGTGAACATTCCGATCATCAAGTACTCGGTGGAGTGGTGGAACACGCTGCACCAGGGCGCCACCTTCACCCTCACCGAAAAACCGGCGATGCCCGCAGAAATGTGGCTGCCGCTGCTGTGCACGGCGCTGGGCTTCTATTGCTTCTTCGGCGCCGTGCTGTTGCTGCGCATGCGCCTTGAAGTACTCAAGCGCGAGGCACGCGCCAGTTGGGTCAAGGACGAAGTGTTGAACAGCCTGGGGCGGAGGGCCGCACAATGAGCTTTGCCACCTTCGGTGACTTTCTCGCCATGGGCCACCATGGCCTGTACGTGTGGTCGGCCTATGGTATCTGCCTGGCGGTGCTGGCGCTGAATGTCGCAGCGCCCCTGCTGGCCCGCCGTCGCTACCTGCAAGAAGAGGCGCGCCGTTTGCGCCGGGAGAACAACCAGTGAATCCGCAGCGCAAGAAACGCCTGTTGCTCATCGTCGGCCTGCTGGTCGGCGTCGGGGTTGCCGTCGGCTTTGCCTTGAGCGCATTGCAGCAGAACATCAACCTGTTCTATACACCGACCCAGATTGCCAACGGCGAAGCGCCGCTGGACACCCGCATCCGCGCTGGCGGCATGGTCGAGAAGGGCTCGGTGCAGCGCTCGTCCGACTCGCTGGACGTGCGTTTCGTGGTTACCGACTTCAACAAGTCGGTGCCGATCACCTACCGGGGCATCCTGCCCGACCTGTTCCGCGAAGGGCAGGGCATCGTTGCCCTGGGCAAGCTCAATGCCGAAGGGGTGGTGGTGGCCGATGAAGTGCTGGCCAAGCACGATGAGAAGTACATGCCGCCCGAGGTCACCAAGGCCCTGAAGGAAAGCGGCCAGGCCGCTGCCGGCGGGGAGGCCAAACCATGAACGCCGCACTGGTAATCCCCGAACTGGGCCAGCTGGCAATGATCCTGGCCATCTGCTTTGCCGCCGTGCAGGCCAGCGTGCCGTTGCTCGGGGCCTGGCGCGGCGACAGCTTGTGGATGAGCCTGGCGCGGCCGGCGGCCTGGGGGCAGTTCGCGTTCCTGGCGTTTGCCTTCGCCTGCCTGACCCATGCCTTCATGACCGACAACTTCTCGGTCGCCTATGTGGCCAGCAACTCCAACAGCGCCTTGCCGTGGTACTACAAGTTCAGCGCGGTGTGGGGCGCCCACGAGGGTTCGTTGCTGCTGTGGGCACTGATTCTCGGCGGCTGGACCTTTGCCGTGTCGGTGTTCTCGCGGCAGTTGCCGCAGGTGATGCTAGCCCGCGTGCTGGCGGTGATGGGCATGATCAGCGTGGGCTTCCTGAGCTTTCTGATCATTACCTCGAACCCGTTCCAGCGCCTGTTGCCGCAGGTGCCGACCGACGGCCGCGACCTCAACCCGCTGTTGCAGGACTTTGGCCTGATCGTGCACCCGCCGATGCTGTACATGGGCTACGTGGGTTTCTCGGTCGCGTTTGCCTTCGCCATCGCCGCTTTGCTGGGCGGCCGGCTGGACGCCGCCTGGGCGCGCTGGTCACGGCCGTGGACCATCGTCGCCTGGGCCTTCCTTGGCGTGGGTATCACCCTCGGCTCCTGGTGGGCCTACTATGAGCTGGGCTGGGGGGGCTGGTGGTTCTGGGACCCGGTGGAAAACGCCTCGTTCATGCCCTGGCTGGTGGGCACGGCACTGATCCACTCGCTGGCGGTGACCGAAAAGCGTGGGGTGTTCAAAAGCTGGACCGTGCTGCTGGCGATTGCCGCGTTCTCGCTGAGCCTGCTGGGTACCTTCCTGGTGCGTTCTGGCGTGCTGACCTCTGTGCACGCGTTTGCCGCCGACCCGTCGCGGGGCATTTTCATCCTGATCTTCCTGCTGTTCGTGGTCGGTGGCTCGCTCACCCTGTTCGCGTTGCGCGCGCCGGTGGTCAAGAGCCAGGTCGGTTTTGCCCTGTGGTCGCGTGAAACGCTGCTGCTGGCCAATAACCTGGTGCTGGTGGTGGCCGCCTCGATGATTCTGCTCGGCACCCTTTACCCGTTGGTGCTCGACGCGTTGACCGGGGCCAAGCTGTCGGTCGGCCCGCCGTACTTCGATGCGTTGTTCCTGCCTCTGATGGCGCTGCTGATGGTGGTGCTGAGCATTGGCGTGGTGGTGCGCTGGAAGGACACCCCGGGCAAGTGGCTGGTCAGCATGATGACCCCGGTGCTGATCGGCAGCGCCATCCTTGCACCGGTTGCCGGCTTTATCGTCGACGACTTCGACTGGCCGACCCTTACCGCCTTCGCCCTGGCCGCCTGGGTGGTGCTCGGCGGATTGCGCGACATCCTCGACAAGACCCGCCACAAAGGCTTGGTCAAGGGCTTGCCGGGCCTTGGCCGCAGCTACTGGGGCATGCAACTGGCGCACCTGGGCCTGGCGGTATGTGCGCTGGGTGTGGTGCTGTCGAGCAACAACAGTGCCGAACGCGACCTGCGCATGGCCCCTGGCGAAAGCGTGGAACTGGGCGGTTACCACTTCTTGTTCCAGGGCGCCAAGCATTTCGAAGGGCCGAACTTTGTCTCTGACAAGGGCACCATTGTGGTCAGCCGCAATGGCCGTGAAGTGACCACCCTGCACCCGGAAAAGCGCCTGTACACCGTGCAGCAGTCGATGATGACCGAGGCCGGTATCGATGCCGGTTTTACCCGTGACCTGTACGTTGCCCTTGGCGAGCCGCTGGAGAACGGTGCCTGGGCGGTGCGCGTGCACATCAAGCCTTATGTCCGCTGGATCTGGCTGGGTGGTCTGTTGACCGGCCTTGGCGGGTTGCTGGCGGCCCTCGACCGGCGCTACCGCGTCAAGGTCAAGACCCGGGTGCGTGAGGCCCTGGGCGTGTCTGGAGCAGCTGCATGAAGCGTTGGATCATGGTAGTCCCTCTGGCAGTGTTCCTGCTGGTAGCGGTGTTCCTCTACAAGGGGTTGTTCCTCAAGCCCGACGAGCTGCCTTCGGCAATGATCGGCAAGGCGTTCCCGGCGTTTTCCCTGGCCTCGACCCAGGGTGACCGCACCCTGACCCAGGCCGACCTGCAGGGGCGCCCGGCACTGGTCAACGTGTGGGCTACTTGGTGCCCATCGTGCAAGGTCGAACACCCGTACCTGAACCAACTGGCGCAGCAGGGCGTGGTGATCCACGGGGTCAACTACAAGGACGACAACGCCGCTGCGCAGAAGTGGCTGGCCGAATTCCACAACCCCTACCAGCTGGACATCCGTGACGAGCAGGGCAGCCTGGGCCTGGACCTGGGGGTGTACGGCGCGCCGGAAACCTTCCTGATCGATGCCAAGGGCATCATCCGCTACAAGCACGTGGGCATTGTCGATGCCACCGTGTGGCGTGAGCAACTGGCACCGCTGTACCAGGGCCTGGTCGACGAGGCCAAGCCATGAAGCGCTGGCTGGCAGCCGCCGTGCTGGGCATGAGCCTGGCTGGCATGGCCAAGGCGGCCATCGATACCTACCAGTTTCGTGATGAGGCCGAGCGCGAGCGCTATCAGCAGTTGACCAAGGAGCTGCGCTGCCCCAAGTGCCAGAACCAGGACATCGCCGATTCCAACGCGCCGATTGCCGCCGACTTGCGCCGGGAAATCTTCCGCATGCTCGGCGAGGGTAAGAACAACGAGCAGATCGTCGACTTCATGGTCGACCGCTACGGTGACTTTGTGCGCTACAAACCGGCGCTCAGCGGGCGTACCTGGCTGCTGTGGTTCGGCCCGGGGATTCTGCTGGCGGGTGGTTTCGCGGTGTTGGCGGTGATCGTGCGCCGGCGCCGTGGTACGTCGGTGCCGGGCGCCAACGAGTTATCTGCCGAAGAACGCGAGCGTCTCGCCAAACTGCTGGAAAAAGAACAGACCCATGATTGAATTCTGGCTTAGCGCGGGCCTGTTGCTGCTCGCTGCCCTTAGCTTCTTGCTGATCCCGACCCTGCGTGGCCGTCGTCGCCAGCCGGAGGAAGACCGCACTGCCCTGAACGTGGCCCTCTACCAGGAACGCGTCGCTGAACTGGCCGCCCAGCAGGCTGCCGGTGTGCTGGACGATGCGCAGATGACCAAGGGCCGTGATGAAGCTGCCCGCGAGTTGCTGGCCGATACCGAGGGCGCTGATGCCCCGCGCCAAGGCCACTTGGGCAAGGCCCTGCCGCTGCTGGCAGCCGTGTTGGTACCGCTGATGGCGCTGGGGCTCTACCTGCATTTTGGTGCCGCCGACAAGGTCGCCCTGACCCAGGAGTTTGCCCAGGCGCCGAAGTCGATGGAAGAAATGACTGCGCGCCTGGAACGCGTGGTGCAGGCCCAGCCGGACTCGGCCGAGGCCGTGTATTTCCTCGGTCGTGCCTACATGGCCGAGCAGCGCCCGGCCGATGCAGCACGTACTTTCGAACGTGCCGTGGCCTTGGCCGGGCGCCAGCCAGAGCTGTTGGGGCAGTGGGCGCAAGCCCTGTACTTCGCGGCTGACAAACAGTGGAACCCGCAGGTGCAGGGCCTGACTGACGAAGCGCTGAAGGCCGACCCCAACGAAGTCACCAGCCTGGGCCTGCGTGGTATCGCTGCCTTTGAGGGCGAGCGCTACCAGGAAGCCATCGATTACTGGAAGCGCTTGCTGGCGCAGTTGCCGGAAGGCGATGCTTCGCGTGCGGCCCTGCAGGGCGGCATTGACCGCGCTGCCGAGCGCCTGGGCACACCTGCTCAGGCTGCCGAGCCTGCGCGCGCGGCGGCGCGCCTTAAGGTACGGGTAGAGCTGGCGGCTGCGTTGCGCGACAAGGTCAAACCGGACGACACGGTGTTTATCTTCGCGCGTGCCAGCAATGGCCCGCCGATGCCTTTGGCGGCCAAACGGGTGACGGTGGCGCAGTTGCCGATCGAGGTCGAGTTGTCTGACGCTGACGCGATGATGCCGCAGATGAAACTGTCCGACTTTGCCGAAGTCCAACTGGTTGCACGTGTTTCGCGTGCTGGCCAGCCGACCCATGGCGAATGGATCGGCCAAGGTACGCCGCTGCCGAGCGCTACCCGGGCCATCCAGCACCTGACCATCGACAGCCCTGACCCGTAAGAGAGCAATGCCATGCACAGCACCGTCCGCCTGACCCTGATCACCCTGGCCCTGGGTTTGTCTGCGTGTACGGTGCAGCAACCGTATGAGCAGCCCGAGCCACCGATAGAGCGGGTGCCACCGCAGGGGCCTGTGGTCAAGCCCTTGCCAGGTGGGCAGCCTTCTACCCAGCCGGGCAAGCCTTCGGCGATTCCCAAGCCGATGCCACGTACCTCGGCGAGCTTTGCGCCACCGCCTGGCGGGGCGAGCCATTGGGATCCGAAACTGGGTGTATATGTATTGGAGAAACAGCCCAATACCTTTTACCGGCAGCGTACTTATTACCGGTTCGATAACGGCTGGAGCTGGTCGTTGAGCCCGAATGGTCCGTGGCAGGAAACGGACAGTAGCGGTGTCCCGGGTGGTTTAGGACGCGCATTCGCCCAGTAAATACACCGCTATTGTTGCTTTTGCTTTTGCTTTTGCTTTTGCTTTTGCTTTTGCTTCTAAGCGCGCGATAGCTCAGGCGACGCCGATTGCGACTTCAGGAGGCCGAGCGAAAGGCTTGCGGAGGGAGGTGACGGGCATGGATGCCCGTCAAGCGCTGAGGCCCCATGGATGGGGCCTTCGGCGCGTACTCCCGGGAGCAAGCCCGTAGCGAGGGGACCCCGTAGCGCAGCGTAGGGGCCGGATGATGGGAGCC
>JAAIGF010146819.1_pt1 | contig 41066 bp, 40 predicted proteins | sample 6487441 | NCBI WGS metagenome assembly JAAIGF01 (sample SAMN13974129, study PRJNA590717) | phyllosphere metagenome | biome: pepper field; feature: multiple bacterial spot infested pepper fields; material: pepper leaves; isolation source: leaves from pepper fields | host: Capsicum annuum ...
ACAGGGCCAACCGGGTTCCTCGTGCCAACCGCACAGAACAGCCAAGAGCTGGGCTTCCGAATCTAGGAATCCGGTGTGCGGTTTGAACAGCAAACCCTTGTCGTCAGGAGAAAGACCATGCAACTCGCATCCCGTTTCGCTTCCCGCTCCCCCTCGCTGCGCAGCGATTACCCGCTGACCGATGACCAGATTCACCGCGTGGCCCCGTCCATCTTCGCGGGCGCGCCGCATGAGAGCCGTTCGCAGCGGTACGCCTACATCCCCACCGTCACGGTGCTGACTGAACTGCGCAAGGAAGGGTTTCAGCCCTTCATGGTGACGCAGACCCGCACACGCCACGAAGACCGGCGCGACTACACCAAGCACATGATCCGGCTGCGCCATGCCAGCCAGATCAACGCCCGAGGCGAGGCCAACGAAATCATCCTGTTGAACTCGCACGATGGCACCAGCAGCTACCAGATGCTGGCCGGCATGTTCCGTTTCGTGTGCAGCAATGGCCTTGTTTGCGGCGACACCGTGGCCGATGTGCGCGTGCCGCACAAGGGCGACGTTTCAGGGCATGTCATTGAAGGCGCTTACGAAGTCTTGCGCGGCTTCGACCTGGTGAAGGATTCCCGCGATGCCATGCGCGCTATCACGCTGCACGAAGACGAAGCTGAGGTGTTCGCCCGCGCCGCGCTGTCGCTCAAGTACGACGACCCGGACAAGCCCGCGCCCATCACCGAATCGCAAATCCTGATGCCGCGCCGGTTCGACGACCGCCGCCCGGACTTGTGGAGCGTGTTCAACCGCACTCAAGAGAACCTGACCAAAGGCGGTTTGCATGGGCGCAGCGCCAACGGACGCCGCCAGCAGACCCGCCCGGTGCAGGGCATTGATTCCGATATTCGCCTCAATCGCACCCTGTGGCTGCTGGCCGACGGCCTGCGCCAGTTGAAAGCCTGATTCCCCTGCGCGGCAGGGGCAGGCAGCAACCCTTGCCGCGTCATTCGCTGCTGCATTTCATCATCGCAAGGAGTTATCACCATGAACGCCATCAACCACACCGAAGCCCAAGCCATCCACGCCACGGCCAGCGCCGCGCCTGCCGTGCTGCTAGAAGCCGCCGACCCGAGCAAGAATCTGATTCTGGTGCCGCTGTCGCGGCTGGTATCGCGCCCCACGGACCGAAACGTGCGCAAGACCCCACGCATGTCCATTCCCGAACTCGCCGCCAGCATCCAGCGTGTTGGCCTGCTGCAAAACCTGATCGTGACCGCGACCGCTGACGGCGAGCGTTACGAAGTCGTGGCCGGAGGCCGTCGCCTTGCCGCCCTCAAGCTGCTGGCAAAGAAGCGCCGTATCAGCAGGGAATGGGAGGTGCCTTGCCTGTTGGTGGCCGATGGCACCGCCCGCACCGCCAGCCTGACCGAGAACGTGCAACGCGAAGCTATGCACCCCGCCGACCAGTTCGAGGCATTCGCCGCGCTGGTGGCCGAAGGCCGCCCCATTGAGGACATTGCCGCAGATTTCAGCGTCACGCCGCTTGTGGTGCAGCGCCGCCTGAAACTCGCCAACGTGTCGCCGCGCCTGCTGGCCGACTACCGGGCCGAGGCCGTGAGCCTTGACCAGTTGATGGCCCTTGCCATCAACGACGACCACACCGCGCAGGAAGCCGCGTTCTACGATGCGCCGACATGGCAGCGCAGTCCGCATAACCTGCGTGACCGTCTGACCGAGCGCGAGATTGATGCCCACCGGCATCCGCTGGTGCGCTTCGTCGGGCTGGACACCTACGAAGCCGCAGGCGGTGGCACCCGCCGCGATCTGTTCGCGGAAGCCGATAGCGGCGTGTATCTGACCGATGCCGTGCTACTGGAACGGCTGGCGCAGGACAAACTGGCAGGCATCGCTGCCGAGGTGAAGGCCGAGGGTTGGGCATGGGTGGATGCCACACCCGGCACGACCCATGCCGACCTGCAAGCCTTCCAGCGCGCCCCAAGGCAGCGCCGCAGCCCGAACAAGCGCGAAGCCCAACGCATCGAGAAGCTGCAAACCAGGATGCAGGCGCTGGCCGAGGCCGTGGATGCCGCCCTGTACGACGAGGAAAAGGCCGACGCCTTGCAGGAAGAAGGCGAACACCTGGGCGAACAGTTGCAGGCGCTGGAAGATGGCTTGCAGGACTACGGGGAAGCCGTCAAAACTGCCGCCGGTGCCATCGTCACCATCGACCGCAACGGCGAGGCCGTGATTCATCGTGGCCTGCTGCGCGAAGCCGAGGCCAAGGCACTGCGCACGCTTGAACGGCTGCGGCAAGGTTTCGGCAGCGAGGGCGAAGCCGGGAACGACGACACCGGCGAGGAAACCGACGACACCCCCAAGCCCGCCGCCATGTCCGACCGGCTGGCGCAGCGCTTGAGCGCCCACCGTACCGCCGCGCTGCAAATCGAAGTGGCCCGGCATCCGCAGGTGGCGCTGGCCGCGCTGGTGCATGGCATGGTGCAGACTGTCTTGCAAGGCAGCCACTACGGCCACGATCTGCCGCTGGGTGTGAAGCTGACCCAGCAAGATCGGCTGGAAGGCATGGCCCCGGACTGGCCGGAATCGCCCGCCGCCGTGGCACTGCGCGAACTGCAACAGGTAGCGGGTGAAGCCTTGCCGCAGGACAGCGCCGAACTGTTCGCCGCACTGCTGGCGAAGCCGCAGGATGAACTGGTTTGCCTGCTGGCCGTATGCGTGGCATCCACGGTCGATGTGGTGACGCCCCGCGCCACGCAGCACCTGCCCGGCGCTGAACTGGCGCAAGCCGTGGCGCTGGACATGGCGCAATGGTGGCAACCCACCGCAGACGGCTATTTCCAGCATGTGCCGAAGGCCGCGATTCTGGAAGCCGTGGGCGAATTCGCACCGGAGCACGTCACCCGGTTGGCGAAGTTGAAAAAAGGCGACATTGCCAGGGAAGTCGAACGGCTGGCCGATGGCACCGGCTGGATGCCTGCCATCTTCGCCGCCGAAGCCACGCAGCAGGCCGCGCAGGAGGTCGTGACGGACGAGGCAGCCGAAGCACCGGAGCAAGCCGTCGCCGTGGCGAATAGCAGCGGCAGGCCAAGGCACTGGCCGCGTGACCTTCCCATCTGATGAAGCAAGCGCCTTGGTTTCGGCCAAGGCGTTTTGCTGTCCGATCAGCACCGGCCCCAAGCCGTTCCGCCTTGGGGCCGGTGGTCAAAAAACCGGTCGCGGCAGTGGCCGCGCCCGGTAAGACATACACAGCCCGAAAACTGCACGCCAATACCTTCGGTCTGCCGACTTAGCGACGCCCAAGTACTTTGGACGGACTTTCGCCACAAGCCCATCGCAGAGCGAAAATATGGGTTTCAATCGGCAATTTCGCCGAAGCGTTAAGAGGACCGGTATGGCGGTTCCACAGAACAAGCAGGAATTGCTGGATGCCATTCGCAATACCTATAAGAAACTGATAGTGGATCTTGCCGAGGTGTCGACTGAGCATGACCGCATCGTGGCACTGGTCGAACAGGAACGCTATTCGTCGCTGTATGGCATGTCCTGATGTGAGAAGTGCGCCCAAGGTCGGATGATCCAGCTCAATACATCATCACCTTATGCCAATGCGCGAGTGGAAGAAGGCAACGACGTCGCTTGATGCGACACTATTTTTGTCCGCAGCTGTGGGTTTTAGTGCGCCTCGCTCCGCGCTTAACTAGCCTGCGTTTAATCAACAGGCATTGGCTAAAAAGTAAAGCTGACTTCTAACTGAAAATCCTATTGGTTTCGTCAGTCAACGCCAGAGCGTAGCAAGAAAACCAATGGCTAGCCCTATCAATGCGCTTGCTGCTATCCACCAGTTACTAATCAAGCCCGAATGCCAAACTTTGATCGCGAGAACCGCAAAGCTGACGACTCCTGTTACCCACTTGAAGCGCGTGGCAACAGCAGAAACGCGACTAACAGTCATGTAAATGGATATTAATGAGGATTGAAAGAAATCCGGCAGTGATCGAAATATTTTTCCAAATCTTGTTGTTACGTAACGACTGGAGTAGAAGTTTTTTTCACCAATGCTAACTGGGTATAGAATGGATTTAAACAACTTCATTTTGAGAGCGAGATTGACTGAATCATTAAGTCGATATCTCCAGGCTGCAGCGACTTTTTGCTCGTGGAACGAGCCTGTCATGTCCATTGGTGAATGGCAGTCAATTAAAACCTCGCAACCCATTATATGAGGGGCCTCGCTATCAAGCCGAGAATGATGATTTTTTGTTAAACCCTCGTCGGACTCTATTAAATTGATACAGCGATTTATTAGATGGCGTCTCATCCAGATCTTATATTTTTTATTTAATTTTTCCATCAAGTCTGAGATCCATTTTTTGGTGCACGGCAGTATTATTTGCCAATTATTGAAGTAATAGACATTCAACTAAAATCATGCGCGAGTTCTCAAGGCTCGTTAGGCGCTGGCTGAGACTTCACGGCAAACTGGCTTTCGGTCTCACTCATCAGTGCCGTCATGCCGCAATCAAGTGCTCGGGCGATCTTGAAGATGATCGCTAGGCTTGGCGTATGCTCGCCACGCTCGATCTTTCCCATATGGGAGCGCTCAACGCCGGCCAGGTTGGCCAGCGTTTCCTGAGCGATGCCGCGCTCCGTGCGCAGCGTACGCACGGCTGCGCCGAAGGCTTGGGCCAGCTCGGCGTCGAAGGTTGTGGAGCCGGCCGGTCGGCCACGCTGGATGGTTCGCTTCTGCATAGACAGAAGCGTCAATTAGTAGAACAATTAAAACCACGTTATATTTAACTCACTCATTCAATCTCACCTCTTTTTGTGCCTTTACTGAAATCCGCATCGGCGTCTTTCTTCAAAAGCGGAGAACCTGATCCGTGTCTTTCCTGACTTCCGTGCATGTGCCTTCGTGCTTCCACGCTTCTGCGGATGCGTGGGCTTGCGCATCTGCGCTTTCGAGGGAATGCGGTAAAGCGTCCCTGATGTTTCGTGCATGCGTGGGAGTGCAGCCATGACCCCGCTCATCACCGCCGACGAGCGCACGCGTCTGCTGTTCAACGGCCAGGACCGCGCCGCTGGGCAGGACACCGATCCGCTGCCCGTGGTGCGCCTGTTCACGCCAGATGCGCATGCCACTTGGCTGCTGGCTTCGCTCGACCCAGCCGATGGCGATACTGCCCACGGCCTGATCGACTTGGGGATTGGCATGCCTGCACTGGGAACGGTGAGGCTGTCCGACCTGGCCGCCATCGTCGGGCCGCGCGAGCAGCCCGTGATGCGGGATCGCTACTTCCAGCCGCTGCGGCGGTTGTCGGAATACCTGCGACTGGCCGAAGACAGCGGCTCGATCACCGATTGAGCACCACCGCGAAGCGAGGCGCACTGTGTCTATTTCGGTCTGGTCTTTGACCCGTTCGGTCTGAATCGGCAGTGTTGCACCGCAGTGGTGCGTGCCTGATCGAAACGGTCATGATGCCTGGGGCGGGCTGCGGCAAGCTGACCGACGCGGCATGCCATTGGAGAGCGTTGCCGCCGTCGCGCTCGGACGATTTCAGCAACGCATCGGAGTTCATCGGTCTTGACACTGCCAGTTTACGCTTCACCCATGACGTTTTGACGATGGCCTCGTAGCACGCCGTTTCGCCGTGGCGACGCACCCCCAGCACAGGGAGGTTGCCGTATGGCTGATCGCAGTGCCGAGCCGTGGTATGCCACGGCGGCCTATCTCTACGTTCTGCACCTGGATGGCCCGGCGCTGGCATGGGAGTACCTGCGCCGTCATCCAGACTATCGGCACGACTGGCTGCGCCGTCGTCGCCAACCGGATGCCGCCGGGCATTGGGGGCTGCGCCTGCTGGAAGATCCCGCCCTGGATGCGCGGGACGCGCATCCAGCCTGGTTCCCCGATCACGATGCCGTGGTGCAGCTCTACCCGGATGCCGATCCGCCGCCCGATGCCCTGTGCTTTGAGTTCTGGAAGCTGCCGGGCCACAAACATCTGATCCATGACGGCAAGCGCCTGGTGCTGGTGGCGCGCTGGCCCGGCTGCTGCCTGCGTTTCGTGCTCGCGCCAGGCTTGGCCGATGGCATGGCTTACGCCTATACCATCCGGGCCTGCACCGCGCCTTGCGAACGCTATGCGGCCCTAGCGAACGAACTGAACAAGATCGCCGTAGCAGCCGGTGCCGTACCTGCGGCGACCGTCCGGCCACGTCCGCCGCTGTCCGCATTGCTGGAACTGCACACGCTGCAGGCGCTGGACGCGACCCTGGCGGGTGCGTCCTTGCGGGAGGTGGCCGAAGGGCTGTTTGGTGTGGATGCCGTTGCCGCCGATTGGCACGCCGACAGCGCTTTGCGCGCCCGCGTGCGGCGGCTGGTGCGCCGGGCTAATGGGCTGATGCGCGGCGGCTATCGCCGTCTGGCGCAACTTCCCCCCGTTCCGCCGCATGAGGGGGGACGTTTCGCCTCCCCTGCAGAACGTCCCTGAGCAAGAACCCCAAGTTTCTTGAGACTGCCTCTATCCGGTCGCGCTGTGTGGCCGGGCTTCACCGACCGATGGAGGTACATCCCATGCGACCCGCCCCCTTGCGGCCTGCCGCCGCTCCCGTTGCCACACCCGCACAACCCCAGCGCTATCTCACCAACGATGAAGCTGCCGATTACCTGCGCCTGTCACCGCGCACGCTGGAGAAACAGCGCGTCATCGGTGGTGGCCCGAAGTTTCGCAAGTTCGGTCGCCGCGTCATGTACGCCGTGGCCGACCTCGATGCCTGGGCGGAAACGCGCAGCTTCGAGACCACGTCCGACCCCGAATATGCCGAGCACCACTCGGCTGACAGCCGTGCGCGCTGATCGGCGCATCGCCGGTGGCCATCGCCATGTCCCGCCCACCAGGGCACGCCTTGCAGCAGCGCGAACAGCTCGACCTGTTCCGCGCACTGCCGGGCGAGGACATGGCACCGCGCGATGCCCAGGACTTGATGGCCTATCCGTTTTTCTCGCTGGCGAAGTCGCGGCGCACCGCGCCGATCGACTTCCGCAGCGGCAACATCACCATTCGCGTGGAAGGCACGCAGGAGCATGGCATCGCCACCATCTGGGATGCCGATATCCTGATCTGGGCGGCCAGCCAGATCGTCGAAGCCAAGGATGCGGGCATCCAGCCGTCCCGGCGGATGCAGGCTACGCCCTACGAGATCCTGCGCTTCATCGGGCGCGGCAAGTCGCTGCGCGACTACCAGCGTCTCAAGGCCGCGCTGGATCGGCTGCAATCGACCACAGTGGCCACGTCCATCCGCGAAACCACGGGAAGGCGCTTGCACCGCTTTTCGTGGATCAACGAATGGAAGGAACTGGCCGATGCCAGAGGCACGCCGCTGGGCATCGAGCTGATCCTGCCGGACTGGTTCTATGCGGGCGTGCTGGACGCCGCCCTGGTGCTGACCATCGACCCGACGTACTTCCGACTCACGGGCGGCATCGAGCGCTGGCTGTACCGCCTGGTGCGCAAGCATGGCGGCCGGCAGGAATACGGCTGGCAGTTCGACTTCCGGCATCTGCACCGCAAGTCGGGCAGCAGCACGCGGTTTTCGGATTTCGCCTACGACCTGCGGGCGCTGGTCGCCCGGCAATCACTGCCGGGATACGAGCTGGGCATCGTGCGGATTCCCGAGGACGACATGGAATTGCTGACCTTCCGGCCCGTGCCGCAGACGGCACGGGGATAACAGCGGGACAAGCTGTGGATGGGGTCGTGCTATCAGGAGTAAGAGGTGTCGTGCTATCAGGAGTACGCCTATCGTGCTATCAGGAGTACAAAAACGCCGGAAAGCCAGTAATGGCGCGGGTTTGCGATCCCTCTAACATTACTAACTTAAATTCTCTAACTATTAGTAGAGAAGCAGCATCGCGGTGGACAACTGCCGCAGGCAGAAAAAACAGCCAGCAAGAACTGCAAAAAACACCCCGTTCGACGCGGCAAAAACAGTCCGGTCTTCCAAGCTGGAGGGCCGCGCCATGATCGTCGCCTTGCTCAACCAGAAAGGCGGTGTCGGCAAGACCACGCTCGCCACGCACATCGCTGGCGAACTGGCGCTGCGCGGCCTGCACGTCGTCCTGCTGGATGCCGACCCGCAGGGTTCCTCGCTCGACTGGACGCAGCGCAGAAGCCAGCAAGGCTTGCCACGGCTGTTCAGCGCCGTGGGCCTGGCACGCGAGACACTGCACCAGGAAGCCCCAGAACTCGCCAGGCGGGCCGATCACGTCATCATCGACGGGCCACCCCGGATCGCCGCCTTGGCGCGCTCTGCGCTGCTGGCGGCCGAACGGGTGCTGATTCCGGTACAGCCCAGCCCCTATGACCTGTGGGCCAGCGCCGAGATGGTGGCGCTGATCCGTGAGGCCCAGGTGTTCCGGCCGCAGCTAGCGGCGGCTTTTGTCATCAACCGGCGCGTCAGCACCACGGTGATCGGGCGCGAAGCACGGCAAGCCTTGGCCGAACAGCCGTTGCCAGCGCTGCGCAGCGAGGTGCACCAGCGCATCGTCTTTGCCGACAGCGTGGCTGCGGGTCGATTGGCGCGGGAGACAGCCCCCGATAGCGCAGCGGCGCAGGAAATCAACGCGCTGGTCGATGAGCTGCTGCGGTGGCCGTCATGAGCGACAACAGCAACCCACCCAACAGCAAACGCCCGGCCAAGCGGGTCGGCATCGGCGCGCGTCCGCCCGCCAATCCACACGCTGAGGCGTGGATTCGCCAGGGCGACGCGGATGCGCTCAACAAAGGCGACCTCTACACCGCACGCCTGACCCTCGACATCACGCCCGCCATGCGGGCGCGCATCAAGGTGTCGGCCTTCACGCAAGGCGTGACCGTGGCCGACTTGCTGCGCGGTTTGCTGGAGCGCGAGTTTCCAGAACACCGCAGGGAGAACACGCCATGACCACATCCGCATTGTCTGCTGCCGTGCCTGCCGCCATCGCGGCCACGACTGCGCGCACATCACCTTCCAGCCAACCCGCCAGCGCGCCGCTGACGCGCGTATCGCTCGCCTACATCGAACCGCGCTTCAAGCTCTACTTGCGCTTCGGCGAACCAGCGCGCACGCTCCAGCTCGATCGCTGGCGGCGCTGCGCCATGTTCATGCCGGCTGCAATGCTCTGCCGCGTTCGCTGGCAGGCCAACGACTACGGCACGATCCGCTGGCAGCTCATGGTGATGCAGGCCGCCACATCGCAGGACGATATGCAACACATCCCTGGCGTACAGCCGGGCGCACGCCTGCTGCTGCATGCCGAAGGCGACACCAAAGTGCGCGCCGTGCTGGAACGCATCGACGGCATCGAGGCGCTGGGCATCGCGCCCGTCACCGTCTCGCCCGCGTACTGGCGCACGCTCGCCAACCGGCTCGCCGCGCATTTGTCGCTGCCCGAATACACCGCCGAGCGGCACGCCGCCTGGCTGGCCGGGAGCGCGCTGCCATGACGGCCCATTCCACTGCCGCACGCACACCCAAAGCCGCGCCGCTTCCTCGCTCGCGCCTTCGCGCTCGCCTCGTGCTGGCGGGCTTCGCCGCTGTCGGCCTCGCTGCGCTGGCCTGGGCGGCTTTCGTGCAGCCTCTGCCGCGCCTGATCTACAACCCTTCCGACAGCGTGGCGGTCGGCTGGTATCGCATCGAACCGTTCGACCTGCGCACCGCCTCGCTGCCACGTCCGTTGCCCGTGGACAGCATCGTGCTGGTGCCGCTGCCCGACAGGGCCGCCACGCTGGCTGCGCAGCGCGGCTACCTGCCGACGCTTGTGCCGCTGCTCAAACGTGTGGGCGCGGTCGCGCCACAACACGTTTGCATCGTCGCCGGGCAGGTACGCATCGACGGCGTGCCTTCGGCCGCCGTGCTGCCTGCCGACCGGCTGGGCCGCCCGCTGCCATCCTTGCAGCTTTGCCGACGCCTCGAACCGGGCGAACTGTTCCTGTTGAGCGTGACCAATCCGGCGTCGTTCGACAGCCGCTATTTCGGCCCGGTCAGCGCATCCGCCGTGATCGGCGTCGCGCATCCGGTCTGGCTGGAGACACGCCCATGATGACAGCCGATTCGCTGCACGTTGCCGTGCCTCTCATCGTGCCATCGGGTGTGTCGTTCCGGCTGTTGCTGCCGTGTCGCCGCGCGTGCAGTGCGGGTGCATTCGCACCGCACGTCGCGCTGCCTTCGGCTCAGCCGTCCAACGTGCAGGCGTCTTGCCTCGAACGCGCTTGGCCTGCGGCCCCAGGCTTGTCCATCTGCGCGTTCACCGGTGGGCTGGCTGCGGGTGCAGCAGCGCCACCGGGCCGACGATGCCCGGAGCGACAGCGAAGGGCAAAGGCGGAAGGCAAGACAAAAGGACGCGGCACCGGGCCGCATCGAAAGCCTGTCTGCACATGGGGGTGGCGCGGCACGGTGCGGCTTCGCCGCCGTGCCGCGTTCGGCGCGAGGGTCGCGCCAATGCAGGCATGTCCGCGTGCTTCGCACGCCAGGACACGCCAGAGCTTGCAGCGAGCACAGCCATGACCGACCGCCGCGACGACGATTTCCGGGTGCGCCCGAGCGCCCCGAAGAACCGGGGCAACGGCCAAGGCCAGAGCTTCGTTTCCAAGGTGCTCAAGCAGACGGGCAAGGCCAGCGGCGGCAAGTCGGCGGTGCGCCATTCCGCCGCGTCCGGCGGCCAAGGCCAGCGGCCCGGCTCGCGCTTGGGGCGCGGCCCTACGGCGGCGCGCTTCGCAGGCGCGAAGCTGACCCCCATGTCGCGGCGCGTGACTATCAAGACGCTGCTGGTCAATCAGCGCAACGCCAGCCCACAGTCGCTGGCGAAACATCTGCGCTATATCGAGCGCGATGGCGCGGGCCGCGATGGCGAACCGGGCCGGGCCTACGGGCCGCAGGCCGATGAAGCCGACCTTGATGCCTTCAAGGAACGCTGCCAGGACGACCGGCACCATTTCCGCTTCATCGTTTCCCCGGAAGACGGCGCGGAACTGGACGACCTGCGCACCTATACCCGGCATCTGGTGAACCGCATGGAAGCCGACCTGGGCACGCGGCTGGATTGGGTGGCGGTCGATCACTGGAACACCGACAACCCGCACACCCATCTGATCGTGCGCGGGCGCGACGACACCGGCAAAGACCTCATCATCGCCGGCGACTACATCGCCCACGGCTTCCGCCACCGGGCCGCCGAACTGGCGACCGAATGGCTGGGGCCGCGCACCGAACTGGAGATCCAGCAGACGTTGGGGCGCAAGGTGGAACAGGAGCGGTGGACGAACCTGGATCGCACCCTGCAACGCGAAGCCGGCGACGATGGCCGAGTGCAGATCGAACAGTTCAACGCACCGGTGCTGCAACGCCAGCGTCTGTTGCTGATCGGCCGGCTGCAACGCTTACAACGGCTGGGCCTGGCCGACGAAATGCAGCCCGGCATCTGGGCCGTCCATGCCGATGCTGAGAAGACCTTGCGCGCCTTGGGCGAGCGTGGCGACATCATCCGCACTATGCAGCGCGCCATGAGCGGCCAGCAGCGCGAGCTGGCAGTGTTCGAGCCGAGCCAGAATGATGATGGAGGTGGCCGCAGCATCCTCGGCCGCGTGGCTGCGAAGGGGCTGGCCGACGAGCTGCACGACCGTGGCTATCTGGTCATCGACGGTGTGGATGGCAAGGCCCACTACGTCGCACTGAACGCCCGCGACGAGCTGGCGAACTATCCCACCGGCGCGGTGGTGGAAGTGAAGGATTCGGCCAACATACGCGCGGCCGACAAGAACATCGCCGCGCTGGCGAGCGATGGCCTGTACCGCGCCGACCATCACCTGGCCATCGAACAGGGCCGGGCCAAGGCCGGACGCGATCCGCAGGAGGTTGTCGCTGCCCATGTCCGCCGGCTGGAGGCCCTGCGCCGCGCCGGCATCGTGGAGCGCGTGGCCGATGGACTCTGGAAGGTGCCGGACGACCTGGCCGAGCGTGGCCGCCAGTACGACGCGCAGCGGCTGGGCGACGTGGCGGTGCAACTGAAATCGCATCTTGCAATTGAGCGTCAGGCCCGCGTGATTGGGGCCACCTGGCTGGACCAGCAACTGATCGGCGGCGGCCGTGGGATGGGCGACCTCGGCTTTGGCGGTGACGCCAAGCAGGCCTTGCAGCAGCGCATCGACTTCCTCGAAGAACAGGGACTGGCGCAGCGGCGTGGGCAGCGTGTCATCCTCGCACGCAACCTGCTGAGCACGCTGCGCAATCGGGAGATCGCGCAAGCTGCCGAAGGAATTGCCATTGCAACCGGCCTGGAGCATCGTCCGATTGCGGATGGGCAAAGGGTGGTCGGCATCTACCGGCGCTCCTTGATGCTTGTGAGTGGCCGCTACGCGCTCCTGGACCATGGCAAGGAATTCAGTCTAGTGCCGTGGCGGCCAGTAATCGAACAGCGGCTAGGGCAGCAGATTGCTGCGACAGTGCATGGGAACGGGGTCGCGTGGGATTTCAGAAAACAACGCGGCCTGTGAATTGGATAGAGTAGGCACCACGAAATAATTCTTTTGGCGAGCAAGACACCATCATTGGAGATGAATTGATAACCGCCTTGTACACATGACGCGAGCTATGAGCAGAAGTATTTTTGAGCTGACAGATTTAATCTCTAGTCTTAGGGGCATCCTATGAAAAATAATTTGAATGTTTGGCCACGAATAATCGCGCTTCTTCCCTAAGCCAATTTTTTACCATCACGACTGCGGGATGTTCACAAGAATCTAAGGCTGAGAGCAGATAGAAATCACGACCATCCACTGCCGGGCCGAAAGGCACGCGAAGCAATCCTTCGTCGAGAGCATCCGCAACAAGGGCAACACTTGAAAGTGCAACTCCTTGACCCGCAATTGCGGCTTGAATGGTATGTGCTTCGTCAGAAAAGCCGATTTCTGGTCCAGACGGCTTTCCATCCATGGTTGAAGTGGCTAGCCATTGCGGCCAATCCGGAATGCAGTCGTCATTTTTACTCGAACGGAAACGCAATCTCGCAATATTGGAGAAATCGTCGCGATTTTCGGCATTAAGTGAGGGAGCGCAAACTGGCACGTATCTGCCAGGAAGCAATACCTCGCTTTCAACACTTGAATCGGGTGGTGTGCAAAATCTAATAGCAAGGTCTGCACTGCCGGCTTTAATTTGAACTGGCGAATCAGAAGAATGTAGGTGCAAATCGACGTTAGGAATAGCCGCCGCGAGGGCAGGCAGACGAGGCAAAAGCCAACGAGCGGCAAAACCGCAGGTTGTGCTTAATGTAACGGATGGCCTGCGGTCTCGACGTTGCAGTTCTTCGATCGCACCCACAATGCCGGTAAACGCAGTGTGGACAGCAGGATACAAAAGTTGGCCAGCATCGGAGAGGCTGACGCTGCGTACCTCACGCGCGAATAACCGGATATCAAGAGCATCCTCTAACTGTTTGATGCGATGACTTACCGCTGTTGGAGTGATCGACAACTCTGTAGCAGCTTCCTTGAAGCTCTGCAGGCGTGCCGCTGCCTCAAAAGCGCGTAGCGCGCTAAGAGGTATGTTCCCGAGGATGTGCTGATGCATGAAGTTATCTCACCTATCGACTGAGAAAAGATCGTTTGTCGTGAAGTCTACTCCCGTAGATCATACGCTTATCGACAGTTCCATGCCTACATTTGAGAAGGATAGATGAATTATGCTTAATGTTCTTTACCTGGATGGAAGCGCCCGCCCTGGCTCCTCCGCTGAGCAAGCTCACGGCTCGCATACCAGGCGGTTGACGTCGCGCTTCGTGTCTAAATGGCAGGGCATCCGGCCCCAAGATTCTGTCGTTTACCGAGATCTTGGAAAAGCTCCCCCGGCCCAAGTTGACGCGGCGTGGATTCATGCCGCATTTACACCAGCTGAGCAGCGAGAGCCTTGGATGGTTGAGCGACTTGCTGAGAGCGACGCATTGATTGACGAACTTCTGCGAAGCGATTTGATAGTGCTCGGTGTGCCCATGTACAACTTTGGCGTGCCAACGCAGGTGAAAGCTTGGCTCGATAACCTCATCCGCGTGGGTCGAACATTCGGTTTTGATCTGGCTCGTGGTGAAGTACCGTATTGGCCGCTCTTGGCCGACCAAGGTCGTCGGGCTGTACTCCTGAGTTCGCGCGGAGACTATGGCTACGACGCAGGGGGACGTCTGTCTGCTGACAACCATGTCGAGGGTGGCGTAATGGCCGCTCTGCGCTATATCGGAATCAAGGACTTCGATTCGATCGCTATCGAGTTCGATGAGTTTAGGGATGCGCGAGTCGTCGAGTCTATTGAGAAGGCCGAGTTGGCTGTTGATAACCTGGTCGAGAATCTGACCGGCTGGGCTAATACTCAGGAAAGCCTTAGTTCCAAAAAGTAAGCACTGGCATATTGGAACTTTCGGCGGTCACTGATCCACGAACGGAGCTATACACTACTTTCTAACAGTGAGTGTCTAGTCCCCATATTTTCATTTTTAATTCTGTTAGCGCTTGGAAACACCGGTTGACTAAAACCACTAGCGTAAGGCTCGATTTGGCTGCAATCACATTTTCGGTAATTGAGGCGGCCTATTCAAACAACCTAAATTGTTTCCTGGGTGCCCCTCAGTGCGAGCATAGTGACAGGGTTGACTTAGGAAAGTCCACTTCCTTGGTTTTGCAGGGAGCTTTTTCTTTGATGATTTAAGAGGATCTGATGCCAATTGCATTGTTTGCCCTAACGATATGTTCTTTTGCAATCGGCACTGCCGAATTTGTCATTGTGGGATTGATTCCAATCGTAGCAACGGACCTGGGCGTTAGCCTGCCATCCGCAGGCCTGCTCGTCAGCCTTTATGCAATGGGCGTCGCGGTCGGCGCCCCTTTGCTTACCGCGGCCACGGGGAAAGTCCACCGGAAGATTCTGCTTATCTCATTGATGGCGATTTTCACTGCGAGCAACATATTGGCATGGGCATCACCGAGTTTTGAGACACTAGTCGCAGCTCGGGTGTTAACAGGACTAGCTCACGGAGTCTTTTACTCAATCGCGACCATCATTGCCGCAGGGCTTGTTCCAAAGGAAAAAGCCGCCAGCGCTATTGCGATAATGTTTACAGGGCTGACCGTAGCACTTGTCACTGGTGTGCCGATTGGAACCTTTATTGGGCAGATTTTTGGTTGGCGCTCGACCTTCCTCGTTGTGGCTACTTTGGGAGCAATCGCAATATTGGGAACACTTTTGTTCGTTCCTAGCAACATCCCCAGTAGCAAGCCCGCAACATTGCGGCAACTTGCCAGCGTGCTAACGCACCCACGCCTGATACTGGCCTATGCAATTACCGCTATTGGCTACGGTGGGTCTTTCGTAGCCTTTACCTACCTCGCGCCAATTCTTGAAGAAATCACGGGCTTCTCGGCAGCAGCAGTGAGTGGCGTGATGCTTTTGTATGGCGTGTCTGTTGCAGTTGGAAATCTGTATGGTGGAAAGCTTGTAGATCGCTACGGTGCTGTGCCCGCGCTTCGTTCGATATTCTTGGCATTGACAGTTGTCCTTATCGCATTGGCATTCACTGCATCAAGCAAATGGATGATGCTCATCACCGTTCTGATATGGGGTGCAGTCGCCTTCGGAAACGTTCCTGGTCTTCAGTTTTATGCCGTTAAACAAGCCGAGCGTTATGTGCCGTCTGCCGTGGATGTCGCTTCCGGGCTGAATATCGCGGCATTCAACTTGGGGATCGCCGGAGGCGCTTCTATAGGGGGGATGATCGTGGCAAGGGGAAGTTTGACATCCACACCTTTGATCGCTGCAATATTCGTATTTTTGGCATTCGCTCTGACAGTATGGGCGGGCTTTCTCGATAGAAGAAAGCGAGCTGGTCATTTAGCGGAATGCTGATCCTTTATTGCTTAGTCATGTATACAGTCAGAAACCAGCTAAAAATTAGAACTGAGGCTGGTACTGGCTTATAGCTCGGTTGATATTGTTACGGCTGGTGGGAGCAACTGATTCGTCTTGGGCAGCGTAAGCACAGTGCGGCGTTGCCCGGACTTTAGGGAAAACGGAGAACGCACCTGTGGCAAGTCGTCCGAATCCAACGTATGCAAATGCTGTGATGTGGATGCTGTGGCCTCAATGGGTGTAGCAACGCAATACGGAGGCAACGGAATCATTGCGGGGGCACAGCATTTTGCGCTCCTGCAAATTCGGAAGAAACCACGATATCAGTCGACATTATGAAGAACGAAATAACTAAAAATCACGGGTTTGTGAGTATTCGCGGGGCACGGGAAAACAACCTAAAGAACATTGACGTTGAGATTCCCCGTGATTCGCTGGTGGTCTTCACGGGTATCTCGGGTTCGGGCAAGTCGTCCTTGGCTTTCGGCACCTTATATGCCGAGTCGCAGCGTCGCTACTTGGAATCAGTTGCGCCTTATGCACGTCGGCTGATCGACCAAGCGGGTACGCCGGATGTGGACGCTATCGACGGTCTGCCACCCGCCGTGGCGCTGCAACAGCGTCGGGGTACACCTACCGCTCGGTCCTCTATTGGGAGTCTGAGCGGCATTTCCAATTTGGTGCGGCTCCTTTACTCCCGTGCGGGCCGGTATCCCGTGGGGCACCCCATGCTGTATGCGGAAGACTTTTCGCCCAACACACCGGAAGGTACATGCCCGCATTGCCACGGCATGGGCAAAGTCTATGAAGTTACCGAACAGTCGATGGTTCCGGTGATTGGGTCATCGACATGGGACCAGGGGCTGGCAATTCGGGAGGCCGAGTGGTGGTCAGTGGGCCTCCAGAGGTAGTGGCTGCCGTAAAGGCAAGCCGGACAGCGCCTTATCTCTCCAATGAACTGGTAGGCAAACAAACGGCTTGCTTCGTCAGATCAACCAGCAAGGCCTAAGGCCTCCTGCAACCAAGAATGAATGTGAATACTGAAAACGCAAGATTGCTCAAAACGCGCCGGGCATTGTTCGGATGTTTCCTCGTGCTCGGCTTTGTCATGGCCTCCTGGATCGTGCGCACGCCCTCTATCCGCGACGCTCTGAGCGCATCCACAGCAGAGATGGGTCTGATCCTTTTCGGGTTCTCGCTTGGCTCGATGGGCGGGATTCTGCTGGCCGGCAACATCGTGGCCCGTATTGGTGCAGATCGTGCAGTCTGCGCTGGCATGACGCTCGCTCTGGCGGGCCTGATCGTGCTGTCGAGCGGTACTCACCTCGCTTTGGCTTGGATGACAGGCTTTGGCTTGGGCCTGGTTGGTTTTGGAATGGCCCAGGCCGAAGTGGCCGTCAACGTGTTGGGGGCGCATGTGGAACGTGGGCTGGGGCGACCCGTGCTGACGCTGGTACACGGCTGCTTCAGCCTGGGTACGACGCTCGGTGCCGTGTGTGGTCTGCTACTGGTTGCAAAAGGCTTGTCCGTTACCTCGCACATGCTCGCCGTCTGTGCGCTGCTGTGTCCGATGCTGGTCTATGTCGCCTACGGTGTGGTCGGATCACACGGCGCACGCGCGACTGATTCCGCAAATAAGCGAGGCTTCATCACGACCATCAAGGATGATCCGAAGCTCATCCTCATCGGTGCAATTGTGCTGGCTGTGGCGCTGGCCGAAGGCTCCGCCAACGACTGGCTACCACTGCTGATTGTGGACGCGCACGAAACCTCTGAAGCCATTGGTTCGCTTCTGTTCGTCGCTTTCGCTGCGACGATGACATTGGGACGGTTCTTGGGAACCGGGGTGCTGAGCCGTTTCGGACCCGTCAACGTAATTCGCGCCAGTGCGCTTATCGGCGCAGTCGGAATACTAATAGTAGTTCTGGCCCCAACCTTGTCTGTGGCAGGTATCGGCGTATTCCTTTGGGGAATCGGTGCATCACTGGGCTTTCCTGTAGCGATGTCAGCCGGTGCCTCAGTTGGACATGATCCATCCGCGCGCATCGCGGTTCTGGCCACGATCGGCTACACGGCCTTTCTTGTCGGCCCTCCGCTACTCGGCTTCATCGGCGAGCACATAGGCCTACGGCTCACGATGCTATTTGTCATGGCTCTATTGGCTCTGCCATTGCTGTTGGCAACCACTTTGCAAAGGCGTAGTTCATGAGCCTTCACAGGATTCTTCAAAACCTTGAGCCCGCACTAGGCACGCGAACGACATAGTTTCACCATGGCTGGTTCGCGTCATCACACGCTGATCAGACACTTTCAATACGCGCGGATTCTTTCTGCCAACCTAGAACTGGAGAGCGTCATGAAACTACACAACGTCCCTTACGACTTCGTTGCTTCGCAAGGGTCTGACTGGAAGGTTGACAACAACAGCGGTCGCGTGACCACCACCGCACCCGGGCATAGCGACATCTTCATAGATCCGGGCCGCGCTGGATCCGTAGTGTCGTCTGCCAGCCGTCACAATGCGGCGACGTTGATGACTCGCATTCCGGCCGGTGACTTTCAATTCAGTGCCACAGTACACGTCGAGTTCGGAGCCACCTTTGACGCGGGTGTGCTGCTCTTGCGGGTCGATGAGAGCACCTGGGCGAAGCTGTGCTTCGAATATTCCCCAGACGGGGAGCCCATGGTGGTTTCAGTCATCAATAAAGGTGGCACCTCCGACGACGCGAATGCCTTTACTGTGGATGGCAAGCAGGTAAATCTGCGCATTTCTCGTAAAGAGAACGTGTACGCGCTGCATGCTTCAGTGGATGGCGTGAAGTGGATTTTCGTGCGGGCATTCGCTTTTGACAACACCGAGGCGGAGCCGGAAATTGGCTTTGAGGCGCAATCCCCCAATGCCGATGGCTGCAATGTCTCGTTCAGCAACTACGCGTTGACCGACGTGAGCATCGTCGACTTCCGCAACGGGCTCTGATGGTATCTCGACGTCTCTGCATGCATCAGATTGCGCAATCGGTAATTGGATGCATGCCAAGAGACCGGGACGCTATGTCCCTGCCCATTTTCTCCTATTACACCATTCATGTGCGTTTGATGGCTTCGGCACAAACCCACCTTTTTTCGCCTTTGGTTACAGGCGGCGTCACGATCCCAAACAGGGCTTGGGTAGCCCCCATGTGTCAGTACATGTCTAAAGATGGCGTGCCAAATGACTGGCATCACGTTCACCTCTCTGGATTCGCGAACGGCGGGTTCGGTCTAATCGCGCGCATCGCGGTTTTGGCCACGATCGGCTACACGGCCTTTCTCGTCGGCCCTTCGCCACTCGGCTTCATCGGCGAGCACATCGGCCTTCGGCTCACCATGCTTGTTGTTCTAACGCTGTTGGCTCTGCCGTTGCTGTTGGCTCCCACCCTGCAGAGGCATAAGGCATAAGCTTTCGGCACGCTTTGAGCGTTGCCTTGACTGTGGTTCTTGTGGTGAGTGGGACTGTTGAATAACCAAGGCTCTTATAGGAACGATTGGGAACAAGGGAAACTATGGAACTGCGGCACTTACGGTGTTTCCTCGCTGTTGCGGAAGAGCTTCACTTTGCCCGAGCTGCGGAAAAACTACATATAGAACAGTCGCCCTTGTCGCGCACCATCAGGGAATTGGAAGAAGATCTGGGCGAGCAATTGTTCGTACGCACCAGCCGCAGCACACGACTGACACGGGCAGGCAAGCTTTTTCTTGAGCATGTGCCGCGCATCTTCACAGCCTTGCAGCAAGCCCGAGACAGCGTGCAGGCTGCGGCCAATGGCTTTCATGGGCAATTACGCATTGCACTGTCCGACGGCACGACGTCATCGCGCTTGCCGAACTTGTTGGCGTTGTGCCGGCAGGAGGAACCCGAAGTCGAGATCCGTCTGTTTGAGGTGCCGCTTTCACAGCAGATCAAAGGGCTGCACGACGACCTTTACGACGTTGGTTTCGCACAATCCAATGAAGTGGGTGAAGGCATTGCAGCCCAGGCTGTGTGGAGTGATCCGTTAATGGTGGCGGTGCCAGCTCGCCACCCGCTGCTCAGACACAAGCGCATTCCGCTGGAGGAGATGATACGTTACCCCCTCGTGCTGTGTGATCCGCTCGCTTGTGAAGGACACGCGCGCCAGGTCGAGCGGGTGCTGCGCCGCGCGGAAATGGAGCCACTGATTGCAGAGCGTGTGTCCTCATACGACCTGATGATGGCGCTGGTATCAGCGGGCTTCGCGCTGGGCCTGACTGCCGCACCACACATCGAGGCCAGCCGCGAACCGGGCGTAGTTGCGCGGCCCTTGGCAGGCTGTTCCCCAGTGCTGACGACCTATCTACTGCATCGCGAAGGTGAGCCTTCGGAAGCGCTGTCCCGATTTATCGAGCGGGTGCAAGCTATTGACTTGCTCGAAGGCGCGAGGCCCGAACAACCACCTGAACCTGATGCCCCGGAGGGCACCGAGCCATGAAGCGAATGACCCCTTTGCTGCTGGTCGCGGCGCTTACAGCATGCAACCCGTCGGAGTCGCCGAAGCAGGACTTCGGTGTCCCGACCGTGGAAGAACTGGCGGCCGATCCCGAACGCTTGAAGGAACTGCGCCGTCAGTGCAAGACCGAGCGTACGGCAATGGGAGACGTACTCTGCAACCGGGTAGCGGAGGCGACGAATAAGCGCTTTTTGGGCGACGGCAAGGTGCCTTACACGCCATCGGAAACGCCGCCCAAGTTCTAACTGTTGGCGGCTTGCCGCGTATCTTCGTTATTTTCTCTACACGCCGCAGCGCGCCCACGCCTGCGGCGTTTCTACTGGCTTCTTCTCTACATGGAGCCATGCTTTTTGCATCACCTTGCTGCCGATAACGGTCTTTGACCGGCACTGAACCGGCACCGATGCTGACGCCTGCGGCACGCCTTTGTGCCGCGTTTTCCACGGCGAATCAGCGCAGGAGAAATCGGAGGCCAAGGTATGCAAGCTCAGGGCGTTTTGTTCGGGCAGATCGCCGCCGTGTTCGGCATCGTGATCGCCGGTGTGTGGGGTGCCACGCAATGGACAGCCGCCGCCTTGGGCTACCAGCTACGCCTTGGCTCGCCCTGGTTCGACTTCCACGGCACACCGGTCTATTACCCGTGGAAGCTCTTCGAGTGGTGGTTTTTCTTCGACGCCTACGCGCCGCAGGTGTTCGACACCGGAGGCATGATCGCGGCAAGCAGCGGCCTGCTGGCCGTGGCGGTCGCCATCGCTATGTCTGTCTGGCGCTCGCGGCAGACGCGCAAGGTGACGACCTATGGCTCGGCCCGTTGGGCCGATGCCGCCGACATTCGCAAGGCCGGGCTGACGCAGCCCGCCGGCGTCTTTCTCGGTCAGCATGACGGCCATTACCTGAGGCACGAAGGGCCGGAACACGTCCTGACCTTTGCGCCCACTCGCTCGGGCAAGGGCGTGGGCCTAGTGGTGCCAACGCTGTTGTCCTGGCCGACATCCGCCGTCATCCACGACATCAAGGGCGAGAACTGGCAGATCACCGCTGGCTGGCGCAGTCGATTCAGCCACTGCCTGCTGTTCAACCCGACAGATGCGAAGTCGGCGGCTTACAACCCGCTGCTGGAAGTGCGGCGCGGCGCGCATGAGGTGCGCGACGTGCAGAACATCGCCGACATCTTGGTCGATCCCGAAGGCGCGCTGGAGAAGCGCAACCACTGGGAGAAGACCAGTCACGCGCTACTGGTCGGCGCGATCCTGCATGTGCTGTACGCGGGGGAAGACAAGACGCTGCGTGGCGTCGCCAACTTTCTCAGCGATCCAGCCAGCCCGTTCGAGCTGACCTTGCATCGGATGATGACGACTAAACACCTGGGTGATGCGCAGCATCCCGTCGTCGCCTCCGCTGCCCGCGAAGTGCTCAACAAGTCGGACAACGAGCGCTCTGGTGTGCTCTCAACCGCCATGTCGTTCCTGGGGTTGTACCGCGACCCTACAGTGGCAGAAGTCACCTCGCGCTGCGATTGGCGCATTGCCGACCTGATTTCCGCCAAGCACCCGGTATCGCTCTATCTGGTGGTGCCGCCTTCGGACATTTCGCGCACCAAACCGCTGATCCGGCTGATCCTCAACCAGATCGGCCGACGAATCACCGAATCGTTGGACGGCAGCGACGGCATCCAACGCCGCCACAAGCTGCTGTTGATGCTCGATGAATTTCCGGCGCTGGGTCGGCTGGACTTCTTCGAGACAGCGCTCGCCTTCATGGCGGGCTACGGCATCCGCAGCTTTCTGATCGCGCAGTCGCTCAACCAGATCGACAAGGCGTATGGGCAGAACCATTCCATCCTCGATAACTGCCATGTGCGAGTGACGTTCGCCACCAACGACGAACGCACCGCCAAACGCATTTCCGAAACATTGGGCACGGCCACTGAGTTGCGCGCACAGCGCAACTATGCCGGCCACCGGCTTGCACCGTGGCTGGGGCACCTGATGGTGTCGCGGCAGGAGACGGCGCGGCCACTGCTGACGCCGGGCGAAGTGATGCAGCTTCCGCCCGATGAATCCGTGGTGATGGTGTCCAGCGTCGCGCCGATCAAGGCGAAGAAGCTGCGCTATTTCGCCGACGCCAATTTCAAGCAACGGGTAATTCCGCCGCCTGCGGTGACGGCAGGCCGCTACGCCGATGTGCCGCCTGCACGCCCTGATGACTGGAGCGGTCTAGCAATACCTGCGGTTCCTGTGTCACCGACCACGGCATCCGCTGATGACTTAGAGAACTTGGGCTCGACCGATGACGGCGGCCCACGCCGTCAGCCCGAACTGTCGGAAACCATCGCCTATGCCCCCGAGATGGATGCCACGACCAGCGATCTGTCGCTGCTCGATGACGACGACATGCCCCCGGTGCTTCCCGGCCAGCTCGATCCGGCTCTGCAACGCACGGCGCGGCTGGCATCTCTCGACCCCAACGACGGAATCGACCTATGAGCCAATACCGATTGAACCTGTTCATCCAGCATGAGCACGCCAAGCGTCTGGACGAACTGGCCGCCAAGAAAGGCGTGTCCAAGTCCAGCATCGTCGCCGCTGCCTTGGCATCCTGGCTGTCGCCTGATGCCGGCGACCAGCGTGAGGCCGCCATTGCCAAACGACTGGATCGTCTGTCGCGGCAGGCCGAGCGCCTGGAGCGCGACCAGAACATCCAGATCGAAACGCTGGCGCTGTTCGTCCGCTACTACCTGACCGTCAGCACGCCGGTGCCGGAGGCCCATCAGGACGCGGCTCGCGCGCAGGGCAAGGCGCGTTTCGAGCAGTTTGTCGAACAGTTGGGCCGCCACCTGCTGCGTGGCCGCAGCCTGGTGCGCGACGTTGTGGAAGAACTGCACCCCCAAGATCGTGAGTTCGGCATGCGCATGGATGACGCGGCGGCAATGGCTGCCGCCCATGAACGCACAGCGGAGCGTGCGTCATGAGTGCCGTTCCACAGATCGCGCCCGATCCACGCTCATCCGCTGCGGCGTCCCAGGATCGCCGCATCCAGATGCTGCGCACGGCGATGGGGCCGGTGATTGCCGCCGCGCTGGAAGACCCGGACGTGGTGGAAGTGATGCTCAACCCCGATCGGACATTGTGGGTAGATCGGTTGTCCTCTGGCCGTGCGCCGCTCGGCGTTGAACTACCCGAAGCCGATGGCGAACGCATCATCCGCCTGGTCGCCGCCCATGTCGGTGCGGAGGTGCATCGCGGCCAACCGCTCTTGACCGCCGAACTGCCGGAAACCGGCGAACGATTCGAGGGCATTCTGCCGCCCGCCGCACCCGGCCCGGCCTTTGCGCTGCGCAAGCGCGCCGTGAGCATCATCGGTCTGGATCGGTATGTGGCCGACGGCATCCTGACCGCTGGGCAGGCCGAGTTTCTGCGTCATGCCGTGCGCGAGCGGCACAACATCCTGATCGCCGGAGGCACCAGTACCGGCAAGACCACGCTGGCCAACGCCTTGCTGGCCGAGATCGCCGCCACCGGCGACCGCGTGCTGGTGCTGGAAGACACCATCGAACTGCAATGCGCAGCCCGTGACCATGTGCCGCTGCGCACCCGTGCGGGCGTGGTGTCGATGCAGGAGCTGGTGCGCGCCACGATGCGGCTGCGCCCGGATCGCGTGATCGTGGGCGAAGTGCGCGGCGGCGAAGCGCTGGATCTGGTGAAGGTCTGGGGCACCGGCCACCCCGGTGGTATCGCCACCATCCATGCCGGCTCCGCCTTGGGCGCACTGCTGCGCCTGGAGCAACTGATTCTCGAAGTGGCGGTGAACCCGCCCCGCGCCCTGATCGCCGAGGCGGTCAACGTCGTCATCCACATCAACGGACGCGGCCGCAAGCGCCACGTCGAAACCATTTCCCGCGTTGTCGGCTTCGACGGCGCGGGCTACCGCCTGGCGGATGCGCTGGAAGCACCGCTTCCCGAGTTGCCGCCGGTTCCTCTTGCAGCCGGTGCCGCTGCGCCTTCTCTGACCACTGATCAACCTGGAGAACTGCCATGACGCACGTTGATGCTTTCCGTCTTTCTGTCAATCCACTTTCTCCGCCGCCCACGCTGCCGCGGCTGCGTAGTCTGGTTCGCCCCGCAGGACAAGGGCTGCTGCTCGCGGTGTTGATGCTGTTGCTGGCGGGTACGGCTCAGGCCGCCGGTTCCTCAATGCCGTGGGAAGGCCCACTGCAATCCATCCTCGAATCCATCCAGGGGCCGGTAGCCCGCATCGTAGCGGTCATCATCATTATTGCGACGGGTCTGGCGCTGGCCTTTGGGGATACCAGTGGCGGTTTCCGCAAGCTGATCCAGATCGTCTTCGGTCTGTCCATTGCCTTTGCGGCTTCCAGCTTCTTCCTGTCGTTTTTCAGCTTCTCCGGCGGGGCCGTCGTATGAGCACGGCCACCGATCTTCCGGGTTTTGAAGTGCCGCTGCATCGCTCGCTGACCGAGCCGATCCTGCTGGGCGGTGCGCCCCGCACCGTGGCCATTGCCAACGGCACGCTGGCCGCCGCCGTCGGGCTGGGCCTGCAACTGTGGATTCCCGGTGTGGTGCTCTGGATCGTCGGGCACTCGCTGGCGGTCTGGGGCGCGCGCGTCGATCCGCAGTTCATGCAGGTCTTCGCCCGGCACATCAAGCACAAGCCGCTGCTGGACGCATAGGGAGAAGCCGACATGCTGAACCTTGCCGAATACCGCCAGCGGCCCGCGCTGCTGGCCGACTGGTTGCCCTGGGCCGGGCTGATTGCGCCGGGGGTGGTGCTGAACAAGGATGGTTCGTTCCAGCGCACAGCACGCTTTCGTGGGCCGGATCTGGACAGCGCCACGCAAGGCGAGCTGATCGCCACGTCGGCGCGGCTCAACAACGCACTGCGCCGCCTGGGATCGGGCTGGGCCTTGTTCATCGAAGCCGAACGCCGCGCAGCGGCGGGCTATCCACGTTCCGACTTCCCCGAGCCGTTGTCCTGGTTGGTGGAAGAAGAACGCCGCGCGGCTTTCGAGGAATCCGGCCATCACTACGAGAGCGCCTATCACCTCACGCTGGCTTATCTGCCACCAGAAGAATCTCGCGCCCGCGCCGCCAAGATGCTCTATGAGAACGCACCGGGCGACGGTGTGGACTGGCAGGGTCGGCTTGAAGCTTTCGTGGCAGAAACAGATCGCGTGTTCGACCTGCTCGATGGCGTGATGCCGGAAATTGGCTGGCTGGATGACGCGCAGACACTGACTTACCTGCACGCCACGGTGTCCACGCGACGCTACCGCGTCGGTGTGCCCGGCGTGCCGTTTCACATCGACGCGTTGCTAACTGACTCGCCGTTGGTCGGTGGTCTGACCCCCATGCTGGGCGACCAGCACCTGCGAGTGGTATCGGTGCGGGGCTTTCCGACTTCGACCTGGCCGGGGATTCTGGACGACCTCAACCGTCTGGGCTTTGGCTATCGCTGGAGCACGCGCTTTCTGTGCCTGGACAAAGCCGAAGCGGAAAAAGAACTGGGCCGCCTGCGCCGCCAGTGGTTCGCCAAGCGCAAGAACGTCGTCGCGCTATTGCGTGAAACGATCTTCCAGCAGGAAAGCCCGCTGGTCGATACCGACGCCAACAACAAGGCCGCCGATGCCGATGCCGCCCTGCAGGAGCTGGGCAGCGATCAGGTGTCTTTCGGCTATCTCACTGCCACATTGACGGTGCTCGATGCTGATCCGGCGACCGCCGACGAGAAGCTTCGCATGGTGGAACGCGTCATCCAGGGGCGCGGCTTCGTCACCATCCCCGAAACCCTCAACGCTGTCGATGCCTGGCTGTCCTCGATCCCCGGCAACGCCTACGCGAATGTGCGACAGCCCATCGTTTCGACGCTGAACCTGGCGCACATGATGCCGCTGTCAGCGGTCTGGGCAGGGCCGGAGAAAAACGCGCATCTGGATGGCCCGCCGCTGATCGTCACGCGCACCGATGGCGCGACGCCGTTCCGGCTGGTGACGCACATCGGAGACGTGGGCCACACGCTGGTCGCCGGGCCAACCGGCATGGGCAAGTCGGTATTGCTCGCCACGCTGGCAATGCAGTTCCGCCGTTACTTCGGTTCGCGCATCTTCGCCTTCGATATGGGCCGCTCCATGCGCGCCACCATCCTGGGGCTTGGGGGCGAGCATTACGACCTGGGCAGCGATGGGGCGATTGCTTTCCAGCCGTTGGCCCGCGTCGACCAAGAGGGCTACCGCACCTGGGCCGCCGAATGGGTGGAAGGCCGCTTGCTGCACGAAGGCGTGGCCATCGGCCCAGAGGAGAAGGCCGCGATCTGGTCGGCACTCGGCAGCCTTGCGGGTGCGCCGGCGGAGCAGCGCACGCTGACGGGCCTGTCGGTGCTGCTGCAATCGAACGCATTGCGCCAGGCGCTCGCGCCCTATGTACTGGGCGGCGCGCACGGCAAGCTGCTGGACGCAGATTCGGATCGTCTTGGTTCGGGTTCTGTGCAGTGCTTCGAGATGGAAGAACTCATGCACAGCAAGGCGGCGGTGCTGGCGGTGCTGGGCTACCTGTTCGCCCGCTTCGATGAACGTTTCGACGGCGCGCCCACGCTGCTGATCCTCGATGAAGCCTGGTTGTTCCTCGATGACCCGGTGTTCGCCGCCCGCATCCGCCAGTGGCTCAAGACGCTGCGCAAGAAGAATGTCAGCGTCATCTTCGCTACTCAGTCGCTAGCCGACATCAAGGATTCGAGCATTGCTGCGGCGGTGATCGAAAGCTGCGCGAGTCGCATTTTCCTCCCCAATCCGCAGGCCACAGAGCCGCAGATCCGCACGATCTACGAAGGCTTCGGGCTGAACTCACGCCAGATCGAGATCGTGGCGACCGCGCAACCCAAGCGTGACTACTACTACCAATCGCGGTTGGGAAATCGCCTGTTCGACCTCGACCTGGGGCCAGCCACGCTGGCCTTTGCCGGGGCTTCCACTCCGCAAGACCAACGCGACATGGATCGCGTGCTGCTGGACGCAGGCACACCGGGCTTTGCCGGTGCCTGGCTGCGCAATCGCGGCCTCGATTGGGCCGCAGACCTGCTGCCTTCCTCACCGGCGGCAGCGTCCTTCCTCGCTTCTGATCCTCTGGAGGTTTCGCCATGAACACCCAACCCCATTTGCTCTCTGTCTCACTCGCCGCCGTGCTGTCGGTATCGCTGCTGGCCTCACAGCCTGCGTCTGCGCTGACGGTGTTTGACCCGTCCAATTTCGTGCAGAACACGTTGACCGCTGTTCGCACGCTGGAGCAGATCAACAACCAAATCAACCAGCTTCAAAACGAGGCACAGATGCTGATGAACCAGGCGCGCAATCTGGCGAATCTGGACTTCAACATCGTCAATCGCCTGCGCTCGACGCTGGCAACCACTGAGCGCCTGATCGCCGAGGCGCGCGGCCTGGCCTATGACGTGCAGAGCATGGATGCCACTTTCGCCCGGTTGTACCCGGAACGATACGCCGCGACCGTCAGCGGCGACCAGATGCTGCGCGATGCGCAGGAACGCTGGAAGAACACTTTGAATGGCCTGCATACCGCCATGCGGATGCAGGCGCAGGTGTCGCAGAACCTGGCACAAGACGAAAGCGCACTGTCCGATCTGATCAGCCAGAGTCAGTCCGCCACCGGCGCGCTGCAAGCCATGCAGGCGACCAATCAGCTTCTGGCTTTGCAGGCCAAGCAATCCATCCAGGCGCAGCAACTCCAGATCACGCAGGAACGCGCTGCCGCGCTCGAACTGGCACGCCAAGCAGCTGCTGTCGAACGTGGACGTGAAGTGACGCGTCGCTTTCTAGGTGATGGCACGCCCTACACACCGCAGCGCGTGGATTTCTACGGCAACTGACGGGAGACGGCCATGCGATGCGTTTTCTTGGTGCTGCCCGTGCTGCTGGTCGCTTGCGGCCAGCAGCCGACCGAAGACCTGGCCGCTGCTCTGGCCGCCGATCCCGTGCGGCTAAAGGCTTTGCGTGCGCAGTGTGCCGCCGACAGGACGACGGCAGGCGAAGACGCCTGCCTGGCCGCGGCCGATGCCTTCCGGCGGCGCTTCTTCGCCGGGGAAGCCGGGCCTGACGAGTTTCGTACGCTGGCTGATCTGCCGCCGATCCCGCCGAGCTTTGACACACCCGCCAGTGACCAAGACGCCATGCCCTTCGAGGGGGACGTGCCATGAATGACGTGACAGTGATCGACCGCTTTCTTGCTACTTTCTCGCGCTACATCGACTCGGGTTTTGGGCTGCTGCAGGGCGAAGTCGCGTTCCTCACCGCCACGCTGATCGTCATCGACATGACGATTGCCGGGTTGTACTGGGCGATGAGCCACGCCACCGGCCAAGGCGATGACGTGATCGCCAAGCTGCTGCGCAAGGTGCTCTACGTCGGTGCCTTCGCCTACATCATCAACAACTTCAACTGGCTGGCCAGCATCGTCTTCCGCTCATTCGCGGGCCTGGGCCTGACGGCCAGCGGCTCGACGATGAGCATGGGCGAATTCCTGCAACCGGGACGTTTGGCCAAGACTGGCATCGACGCGGCGGCACCGATTCTTGAGCAGATCAGCGACATGGCGGGCTTTCCCGAAGTGTTCGTGAACATGACGCCCATCGTGGTCATGTTCCTGGCCTGGGCGGTGGTGATCCTGTGTTTCTTCGTTCTGGCGATCCAGCTTTTCATCACGCTGATCGAGTTCAAGCTGACCACGCTCGCGGGCTTCGTGCTGGTGCCGTTTGCGCTGTGGAACAAGACCAGCTTCCTCGCCGAGAAAGTGCTGGGCAACGTGGTGTCTTCGGGCATCAAGGTGTTGGTGCTGGCCGTCATCGTCGGCATCGGCTCGGGCCTGTTTGCCGAGTTCCAGGTGCATCCAGCCGAGCCGTCCATCGACCATGCGGTGGTCATCATGCTGGCCTCACTGACGCTGCTGGCGTTGGGGATCTTCGGCCCTGGCATTGCCACCGGGCTGGTTTCCGGCGCACCGCAGTTGGGTGCCGGGGCGATGGCCGGTGCTGCTGTGGGTGCCGCAGGCGCGGCGGTTGCCGTAGGTGCCGCCGCCACCGGCGTGGGCGGAGCCGTGATGGCCGGGGCGCGCATGGCACCGGCTGCCGCCAAGCTCGCCGGGTCTGGTGCGCGGGCCGCAACCTCGGCGGCTGGCAGCGCGAAGACGGCTTTCCAGGCCGGTTCCGCCGCTGCGGGCGGCGGGGCCAAAGGCGCGCTGGCAGGGCTGGGCACTGTCGCCAAGGGCGGCGCACAGGCGGCAGGTCAACGCGCGGGTGCTGGCATCAAAGCAGCCGCTGCCAAGACTGCCGCGCCATTCAAAGCAGGCTGGCAAGGCTCCGGCACCGATGGTGGTTCAGGCGGTGGCGCTGCCAGTTCCGGGCAGGCCACCACAGACGATGCCGCCGGCAACACGGCCAATGCGCAGAAGCAGGAGCAACCCGGCTGGGCCAAGCGCCTGCAACGCCGCCAACAACTCACCCAGGCCACCGCCACGGTCGCGCACACGCTGCGCGGTGGCGACGGCGGCGGTTCGGGCCAAGGCCCGAGCCTGCGCCCCGATGAATGACCCGATAGCTGACTTTTAAGGAGAACCCCATGCGATTCAAACGACCGCAGGTGCGCTATGCCGATACGCCACAGCCTGCCACTCCGTATCAAGCCGCCGCCCAGGTGTGGGACGAGCGCATCGGCTCGGCCCGCGTGCAGGCCAAGAATTGGCGGCTGATGGCTTTTGGCTGCCTGGTGCTCGCGCTGCTGATGGCCGGTGGCCTGGTGTGGCGCTCGGCCCAATCCATCGTCACGCCCTATGTCATCGAGGTCGATCAGTCCGGCCAGGTGCGCACCGTGGGCGAAGCGGCCACGCCGTACCGGCCCACCGATGCGCAGACGGCACACCACATCGCGCGCTTCATGACGCTGGTGCGGTCGTTGTCCATCGACCCCATCGTCGTGCGGCAGAACTGGCTCGATGCCTACGACTACACCACCGACCGGGGCGCGGCGGTGCTCAACGACTATGCGCGGGTGAATGACCCGTTCGCCCGCATCGGCAAGGAGTCGGTGACGGTACAGATCACCAGCGTGGTACGCGCCAGCGATGCGTCTTTCAACGTGCGCTGGACGGAACGCCGCTACGTCAATGGAGCGGCTGCCGGGTTGGAGCGATGGACGGCGGTGGTGTCCATCGTGCAGCAGACCCCGCGCACCGAAGAACGCCTGCGCCGCAACCCGCTGGGCATCTACGTCAATGGCTTGTCATGGAGCCGTGAACTGGATTCTTCTGAAGGAGCCAAACCATGAATGCACATTTCCGTAAAACCGCATTGCCGGTGATCCTGCTGGCATCGACTGGCCTGTTTGCAGGCTGCGCCACGCAGGGCAAACCGCCGCCGGTGATCTCGCTCGATGAGCCGGTTCAGGCGCAGCCATTGCCCGAGCCGCCCAAACCCATCGAAGTGGTGGCCGTGCCCGAGCCCTTGGCGCTGCCCGCACAGTTGAAGCCACTGCCGGACGTTGATGCGGCCCCGGTGGTACCGGAGCCTGCCGACGAGAAGGTGCGCGTCTCCCGCGCCAATGCCGAGGCGCGCATTGCGCCGACCCGAGAGGGCTACGTCAATGCGATCCAGGTCTGGCCGTTCACCGATGGCGCGCTGTACCAGGTCTATGCGTCGGTTGGCCGCGTGACAGTGATCGCGCTCCAGCCCGGCGAGGAACTGGTGACGGTCGCTGCGGGCGATACCGTGCGCTGGATCGTGGGCGACACCTCCAGCGGCAGCGGGGCCGATCTGCGCGTCAATGTGCTGGTCAAGCCTATCCGTTCCGGGTTGAAGACCAATCTGGTCATCACTACCAGCCGCCGCACCTATCTGCTGGAACTGACTTCGACCGACAAGGCATGGATGGCGTCGGTGTCCTGGGATTACCCCAAGGATCGGATGCTGGCCTTGCAGCGACAGGCACAGGCTGCCAGCGCTGCCGCGCCGGTCGATGCGGGCCTGTCGCTGGAGAACATCCGGTTTCGCTATGCGATCAGCGGCAGCAATCCATCATGGAAGCCGCTGCGGGCTTTCGATGATGGCGAGAAGGTGTATATCCAGTTCCCGGCAGGCATCGCTCAGGGCGAGCTGCCGCCGCTGTTCGTCATCGGTGCGCAGGGCGACGGGCAACTGGTGAACTATCGCTTCCGCTCACCGTACTACATCGTTGATCGCCTGTTCGGTGCGGCAGAACTACGCCTGGGAGCCGACAAGGGCGATGTGGTGCGCATCGAGCGCACGCATGGCATCGCCGGGAGGAACTGAGCATGAGCCAGGACGATACCCCCGACCTTGCCGCGCCGCAGGCGGACAAGGTGGCACCTGAGGCGGTGGCGCTGCGCGCCCAACCGCGCCCGGTCACGCGCCTGAACCGACGCACGCTGGCCATCCTCGCCGGCGGCCTGTCGGTTGGCGTGATGGGCGCGCTGATCTGGTCTCTGCAACCGCAGCAGCGCGGCGCGGGCGAATCCACGGAGCTGTACAACGTGGATCGTGTGTCGCGCTCGGAAGGGCTGGACGCGCTGCCAACGGATTACTCCAAGCTGCCAACGCTGCCGCCTGACGTGCCGGAACTGGGGCCACCGCTGCCGGGCGATCTTGGCCCGGCCATCGTGAACTCGCAGCAGCCTGTCGCCGCCACCTATGCCGCGCCGGGTTACGACCCTAACGATGCGCTGCGCAAGGAAGCAGAAGCGGCGGCAGCTTCCTCGGTGTTCTTCCGCACTGGTTCCCCGCAAGCAGCACCCGTGGCGCAGTCGCAGGTCACTGCCGCGCCTGGCTTCGCCGCCAATGCCGCTTTCGATCCGCTGGCCGCTGGCCCAGCCTCGACGGCGGCCCAGCCTGCTGATCCGACTGCCGTGCAGAACCGGCAAGACCAGAAAGAGGCGTTCCTGACTGGCAGCTCTGCGGAAACCCGTAACTCCGGCAACCTGCAAATGCCCACCTCGCCGTATCAGGTGATGGCCGGAACGGTCATTGCCGGGGCACTGGTCACGGGCATCAAGTCCGACCTGCCGGGCGACGTGATCGCCACGGTGACGGAGCCGATCTATGACACGGCCACTGGCAAGTTCCTGCTGATCCCGCAGGGATCTCGCATCCTGGGCAAGTACAACAGCCAGGTCAGCTACGGCCAGAGCCGCGTGCAGGTGGTGTGGAACCGCATCATCCTGCCCGACACGTCATCGCTCACGCTCGACAACCTGATCGGCACCGACCCCGCAGGCTATGCCGGTCTGGAAGACGACGTGGACTGGCATTGGGGTCGGATCTTTGCCGGTGCGGTGCTGACAACGCTGCTGGGTGTAGGAGCTGAACTGGCCGCACCCGAGAACCGCCAGGATGGTGATCGCGTCATCATCGCCGGGCGCGACAGCCTGCAGGACACCGTGAACCAGGTCGGCCAGGAAGTGACCCGGCGCAACCTCAACACCCAGCCCACGCTGACCAGCCGCCCCGGCTTGCCGGTGCGCATCATCGTGAACCGTGATTTGGTGTTGCGGCCTTATCAGCCGCTGTTCTTCAACAAGGGGACTTCACGATGAGCACGACCAAGAAACTGCGGCTGGGGCCGCTGCCCAAGACCGAGAGCATGAAACTGACCTTTGCCTGCCCGGCCAGCTTGAAAGCAGACCTCGACCGCTACGCCGCGCTGCACGCGCAGGCGTATGGCGAGGCGGTCGATGCCACGACGCTGATCCCGCACATGCTGGAGGCGTTCATCGCTGGGGATAGAGGATTCAGGAAGGGTAGTGCGGGTAAGGTCGCGCCACCAAAACCAAGCTGATGATCCGCAGTAACCAAGCAGGCCACCCCTTGAACGCGCAGCCGAACGCTGCGCGTTCCTCGTTCTGGGGTGCCGCGAACGATTGGACTATGATGGCCGAACAAGCCCGCCATCCCTTGGCAATCGTCACCGCCACAGCGCGACCCGGCTTGCTTTCTCAAGGCTCCTATGTGGCTCCCAGCCCACAACGCCGCCTCCACGGCAAGCGGCACGAAACAGAGCTAACCTATTGCCCCGTATATGGTTTCAAGCCCGCCGTGTTTCCACGAAAGGCTTGACACTGGACATTTTTTATTCTTGATCGATCCGTCCAGCGCCTGCTGCAGCCTACCTCGGGGACGACGGCGAAGGTGTCTTGCCCAGCGTGTTTGCGAGCAGACGCCGTGCAGACTCGTTTGCACGGCGTGCCACGGCCGCCTCATCGACGCCGACCAGACGATGGTCAGCCTTCACCAATTGGCCATTCACCAGCACCGTTTCGACATCACCGGGACGCGCGGAATACACCACCAGGGCAGCCGGATCGCCACCGCCGAATCCACTCAGGTGCAGACCTGACAAGTCGATGATCTGCAAATCGGCACGCTTGCCGGGCGTCAGGGTGCCGGTCTCGGTCGCCATGCCCAACACTTCTGCACCGCGCCGGGTGGCGAGCGCCAGCAGTTCGCGCGGGTCCGGCGCGCCTTCGTCACGGACGCCCCCGCTCCACGTCAGCGCCGCCAGGCGCATGGTGGCGAACATGTCGGCGCTGCCTGCCAGCGCGTTGCCGTCGATGCCAAGACCCTGGCGAGTGGCACCGGCGAACTGATCGAGGCGGGTCACGCCGAAGCCGACCCGATGCTCGCTGATCGGGGTCAGGGACAGGCTGGCGCCAGCGTCTTCCAGCGCCTTCAAGTGTCGGGGTGTGGCGTCGGTGCCGTGGACCACGGTTACGCCGGATGCGAGGTAATCACGTTCGACCAGGGCGTCGAACATCGGCCCGGGCTGGCCGCTGACGTGCACCTGTATGGGCAACCCCAGCGCACGAGCGGCGCGATACTCCTCGTGCCGCATGGCCCAGTTCGCCGGGTCGTCGAGCTGCCGCGGCAGCCGCCAGGCCAGCCCCAGCCGAACCAGGGAATCGGCCGGCAATTGCGCCGACAGCGCACGCAGATGGGTCATGTCGATAGGCTTGCGCGTGGTCTTGTCGGGACCACCGTAGTACATCACTGCGCGGATGCCGGCTTCCTGCAGGGCGCGCAGTCCTGCATCCGCGTGTGCGGGCGTCAGCACATTGTCGAAGAAGTCGCCCGTGGTCGTGATGCCGCCGCTGAGCAATTCCAGCGCGCCGGTGTGCATGGCAACGTGCACATCGTCCGGCGTCATGCTTGCCGCCAGCTTGGCCGACACGGGAAAGAACTTGCCCTGTGCATTGCGGAACTGCCCGCGCATGGTCGTCACGTAAAGGTGGGAGTGCGTGTCGACGAAGCCGGGCAGGATCAGGCGCCCACGCGCATCCAGGCGTTGTGCGGTTCCGGCTCGTTCGGTCAGATCGTCGCCGACGGCAACGATGCGGCCATCACGAATCAGTACGTCGCCGTTCGCGAAGTCTCCCAGCTTGTCGTCCATGGTCATGACGTAAGCGTCGTGAATCAGCAGATCGCCCGACCGGGCCACGGCGGCGCCGTGGGTGAAAGTGGCGGCAAGTGCCAAGGGCAGGGCGGAGATTCGCAGCGCATGGCCTACGTGAAGGGCGAGTCGGGACAAGCATCATCTCCATAATGAAAGCGCAGCAGGCCGTTACCGGCGGCATGACCAGCGAGCACACATCGCTCGCTTTGCGATATTCACGCACATCAACCCCGCGATCCGTACCCATTCACGCATTACGTTACACGGACGAGTGCGCGTGATCGTTTACCCAGGCGTAATTCCGGGGCGATACTCCAGGCTGACATTACGCTTAATCAGGAGAACCGTCCCATGTCCATGTTCGCCCGTGCCTCGATCGCCGCCGTCCTTGCCCTGGGAGCGACCGCCGCCGCCGCTGCGCCGGTCCGGTACGACATCGATCCGGATCACACTTACCCGAGTTTCGAGGGCGATCACATGGGCGGCCTGTCGGTGTGGCGCGGCAAGTTCACCGGCACCAAAGGCACCATCGTGCTGAACCGCGAAGCGCGCTCGGGCACGGTCGATGTCGAGGTCGATACCCGCACGGTCGACTTCGGCCACCAGGGCATGAACGAGCATGCCAAGAAAGCCGACATGCTCAACGTCGAGAAATTTCCCACGGCCCGCTACAAGGGGCGGCTGACGCATTTCGAGGGCGATCGTCCCACCAAGGTGGAAGGCGAGCTGACCATGATGGGCGTGACCAAGCCGTTGACGCTCGAACTTCGCAAATTCAAATGCATGGAAAACCCTATGACGAAGGCGCCGACCTGCGGTGCTGACGCCTATGCGGTCTTCAATCGTGGCGACTTCGGCTTCGATTTCGCGCTGGATAAGGGTTTCACGCCGGAAACCACTTTGCGCATCCAAGTTGAAGCCATACAACGCAAGTGATTGCTGCGCTGATTTGCGCCCGTACAAATGTGCGGGTGCGGCATGCTTCCGCGTGCACATAGGTGTATCCTAATCAGCGTTTCATATCCCAGGCCGCCTTACGGCTTTCTCACACGCCTTCTGCTCACACTTCGCGATCCGCTATCCGGCCAAGCCGTGCCGCGGAAGGTCCGTCCTGCATCTACCCGGGTGAAGCACCCGTAACGGTGAAGCGCAATCCATGACACACGCCCTAGAACCCTCCTCGTATCTGTTCGGGAGTAATGCGCCCTACGTAGAAGAACTCTACGACGCATACCTCGACAACCCCGGTTCCGTTCCTGACAACTGGCGCGCCTATTTCGACCAGTTGCAGCACCTGCCCGCGGTCGATGGCAACGAAGCCACCCGCGACCAGGCACACGCACCGGTCATCGAATCGTTCGCCCAACGCGCGCGCGCCAACACGCTGCTGACGCGTCCGGCTGCCGAGACCGATCTGTCGGTCGCCAGCCAGCAAGTCCACGTGCAATCGATCATCGCCGCCTACCGCTTCCTGGGTAGCCGCTGGGCGGTGCTCGACCCGCTGCAGCGCCAGGAGCGGCCGATGCTGCCCGAGCTGGAGCCGTCGTTCTACGGCCTGGCCGAAGCCGACATGGACAAGGTCTTCTCGGCCACCAACACCTACTTCACGACCGCCGAGCAGATGACCCTGCGCGACATCGTGAAGTCGCTGCGCCAGACCTACTGTGGCTCGATCGGCGCCGAATTCATGCACATCTCCGATCCGTCGGTGAAGCGCTGGATCCAGCAACGCCTCGAAAGCACGCTTGCCACGCCGAACTTCTCGGCTGACAAGAAGAAGCACATCCTGGGTCGCCTGACGGCCGCAGAAGGCCTCGAGCGCTATCTGCACACGAAGTACGTCGGCCAGAAGCGCTTCTCGCTGGAAGGCGGCGAGAGCTTCATCGCCTCGATGGACGAACTGATCCAGCATTCGGGTCAGTGCGGCGTGCAGGAAATCATCATCGGCATGGCCCACCGTGGCCGTCTGAACGTGCTGGTCAACACCCTGGGCAAGATGCCCAAGGACCTGTTCGCCGAGTTCGAAGGTGCTCACGACGACACGCTGCTGGCCGGCGACGTCAAGTACCACAAGGGCTTCTCCAGCGACGTGTCCACCAAGGGTGGCCCGGTTCACCTGTCGCTGGCGTTCAACCCGTCGCACCTGGAAATCGTCAACCCCGTGGTCGAAGGCAGCGTGCGCGCCCGCCAGGACCGCCGCGGCGACACCTCCGGCTCTCAAGTGCTGCCCGTGCAGGTGCACGGTGACGCGGCATTTGCCGGCCAGGGCGTGGTCATGGAGACGCTCAACCTTGCACAGACCCGCGGCTACGGCACGGGCGGCACGGTTCACATCGTCATCAACAACCAGATCGGCTTCACCACGTCCGATCCGCGCGACTCGCGTTCGACCATCTACTGCTCGGACGTCGTCAAGATGATCGAAGCACCGGTGTTCCACGTGAACGGCGACGACCCCGAAGCGGTCGTGCTGGCCACGCAACTGGCGCTGGAATTCCGCCAGGAATTCCGCAAGGACGTGGTCGTCGACATCGTCTGCTTCCGCAAGCTGGGCCACAACGAGCAGGACACCCCCGCGCTGACGCAGCCGCTGATGTACAAGCGCATCGGTCAGCACCCGGGCACCCGCAAGCTGTACGCCGACAAGCTGGCGACGCAGGGCGTGATCACCGCCGAAGAAGGCGAGGATTTCGTCAAGGAATACCGCAAGGCGATGGACGAAGGCCGTCACACCGTCGATCCGGTCCTGACCGACTACAAGAGCAAGTACGCCGTCGACTGGAGCCCGTTCCTCAACCGCAAGTGGACCGACGCTGCCGACACCGCCATCCCGCTGGCTGAGCTCAAGCGTCTGGGCGAGCGCATCACCACGCTGCCGGAAGACTTCAAGGCTCACCCGATCGTCGAGAAGGTGCTGGCCGACCGTCGCAAGATGATCGCTGGCGAAATCAACCTCGACTGGGGCATGGGCGAGCATCTGGCATTCGCCAGCCTGGTGGCCTCGGGCTTCCCGATCCGCCTGACCGGCCAGGATTCGGGCCGTGGCACGTTCACCCACCGTCACTCGGTGCTGCACGACCAGAAGCGCGAGCGCTGGGACGGCGGCGTGTACATCCCGCTGCAGAACGTGTCGGAAGGCCAGGCACCGTTCACCGTGATCGACTCGGTGCTGTCCGAAGAAGCCGTCATGGGCTTCGAGTACGGTTACTCGACCGCAGAACCCAATACGCAAGTGATCTGGGAAGGCCAGTTCGGCGACTTCGCCAACGGTGCACAGGTCGTGATCGACCAGTTCATCAGCTCGGGCGAAGCCAAGTGGGGCCGCCAGTCGGGTCTGACGCTGATGCTGCCGCACGGCTACGAAGGCCAGGGTCCGGAGCACTCGTCGGGCCGTATCGAACGCTTCCTGCAGCTTTGCGCCGACAACAACATGCAGGTCGTTCAGCCGACGACCGCCTCGCAGATCTTCCATCTGCTGCGTCGCCAGATGATCCGCCAGTTCCGCAAGCCGCTGGTGATCTTCACGCCGAAGTCGCTGCTGCGTAACAAGGACGCCGGTTCGCCGCTGTCGGAACTGTCGAACGGCAGCTTCCAGACCGTGATCCCGGAAGTCGACGAAAGCGTGGACGCCGGTCGCGTCAAGCGCCTGCTGCTGTGCTCGGGCAAGGTGTACTACGACCTGGTGGCGGCACGCCGCGAGAACAACAGCGACGACACGGCCATCATCCGCGTCGAGCAGTTGTACCCGTTCCCGCATAAGGCCATCGCCACGGAACTCAAGAAGTATCCGAAGCTGGCCGAGCTGGTGTGGGTGCAGGACGAGCCGCAGAACCAGGGTTCGTGGTTCTACGTGCAGCATCACCTGCTTGAGAACATGGCCGACGGCCAGAAGCTGGCCTACGCCGGTCGCCCCGCGTCGGCGTCGCCGGCCGTGGGTTACTACGCCAAGCACATGGAGCAGCAGAAGGCGCTGCTGGAAGCGGCTTTTGCACGGCTCAAGGGCTACGTGCTCACCAAGTAATACCCAATGAATCCGCACCGGTGCATCGCATGAGGCGATCACCGGTGCGAACGATCACCTAGCATCTAGCGGAAGATACCGACATGGCAATTCACGACGTAGTGGTACCCCAACTCTCGGAGTCGATCTCTGAGGCGACGCTCCTGACCTGGAAGAAGAAGCCGGGCGAAGCCGTTGCAATCGACGAAATCCTGATCGAAGTCGAAACCGACAAGGTCGTGCTCGAAGTGCCGGCGCCGTCGGCTGGCGTCCTGGCCGAAATCGTCAAGGGCGACGGCAGCACCGTCACCGCCGGCGAACTGCTGGCCCGCATCGATGACGCCGCTACCGCCTCGGCCGCACCGGCCGCCGCTGCCCCGGCCCCGGCTGCTGCTGCGCCCGCGCCTGCCGCCGCCGCACCGGCGCCGGCTGCTGCCCCGGCAAGCTCGATCGCCATGCCCGCCGCTGCCAAGATCATGGCCGACAAGGGCATCGAAGCCTCGTCGGTGGAAGGCACCGGCAAGGGTGGCCGCATCCTGAAGGGCGACGTCCTGGCCGCCGGCTCGGCACCCGCCAAGGCTGCCGCAGCCCCGGCTGCCGACGTCAGCACCCTGGTCGACGGCCGTCCGGAACAGCGCGTTCCGATGACCCGTCTGCGTGCCCGCATCGCCGAGCGCCTGCTGCAGTCGCAACAAGAAAACGCCATCCTGACGACCTTCAACGAGGTCAACATGAAGGCGGTCATCGACCTGCGCAACCAGTACAAGGACAAGTTCGAAAAGGAACATGGCGTGAAGCTGGGCTTCATGTCGTTCTTCGTGAAGGCCGCTGTGGCCGCACTGAAGAAGTACCCGGTGCTCAACGCCTCGGTCGACGGCAAGGACATCATCTACCACGGCTACTTCGACATCGGCATCGCCGTGAGCAGCCCGCGTGGCCTGGTCGTGCCGATCCTGCGCAACGCCGACCAACTGTCGCTGGCCGGTATCGAAAAGAAGATCGCCGAATACGGCCAGAAGGCCAAGGAAGGCAAGCTGGGTCTGGAAGAACTGACCGGCGGCACCTTCTCGATCTCTAACGGTGGCGTGTTCGGTTCGATGCTGTCGACCCCGATCATCAACCCGCCGCAAGCCGCCATCCTGGGCGTGCACGCGACCAAGGAGCGTCCGGTGGTCGAAAACGGCCAGATCGTGATCCGTCCGATCAACTTCCTGGCCATGTCCTATGACCACCGCATCATCGACGGCCGCGAAGCCGTGCTGGGCCTGGTGGCGATGAAGGAAGCCCTGGAAGATCCGCAGCGTCTGCTGCTCGAGATCTAATCAGGGAGAACACGACTCATGGCAAAGCAATTCGACGTCATCGTCATCGGCGCCGGTCCTGGCGGCTACATCGCGGCCATCCGCGCTGCGCAACTTGGCCAGTCGGTCGCCATCATCGACGCTTGGGAAAACGCCAAGGGCGGCCCGGCACCGGGCGGCACCTGCACCAACGTGGGCTGCATCCCGTCCAAGGCGCTGCTGCAATCGTCCGAGCACGTTGAGCAGGCTCAGCACCACTTCGCCGACCACGGTATCTCGGTCGGTGAAGTCAAGGTCGACCTGGCCAAGATGATCGGCCGCAAGGACACCGTCGTTAAGCAGAACAACGAAGGCGTCCTCTACCTGTTCAAGAAGAACAAGGTCACCTTCTTCCACGGCTTCGGCGCCTTCGCGGGCCAGGTCGAGGGCGGCTGGTCGATCAAGGTCAGCGGCAAGACCGAAGAAGAACTGGTCGGCAAGCACATCATCGTCGCCACCGGCTCGAACGCCCGCGCACTGCCGGGCACGCCGTTCGACGAACAGCGCGTGCTGTCGAACGACGGCGGTCTGGCCATCGGTGAAGTGCCCAAGCGCCTGGGCGTGATCGGCGCCGGCGTGATCGGTCTGGAACTGGGCAGCGTCTGGCGCCGCCTGGGTGCCGAAGTCACCATCCTCGAAGCCCTGCCGACCTTCCTGGCAGCGGTCGACGAGCAAGTGGCCAAGGAAGCCCACAAAGTCCTGACCAAGCAGGGCCTGAAGATCAACCTCGGCGTCAAGATCAACGAGATCAAGAACGCCGGTGACACGGTCACGGTCGACTACGCCGACGCCTCGGGCGCCGCACAGTCGCTGACGGTC
>JAAIGF010038420.1_pt1 | contig 41014 bp, 32 predicted proteins | sample 6487441 | NCBI WGS metagenome assembly JAAIGF01 (sample SAMN13974129, study PRJNA590717) | phyllosphere metagenome | biome: pepper field; feature: multiple bacterial spot infested pepper fields; material: pepper leaves; isolation source: leaves from pepper fields | host: Capsicum annuum ...
CGTGTACCCCTTGAGCTGCAGGTAATCGAGGATATTGGCCAGGATGTCGCGGTTGTCTTCGATCACCAGAATGCGCATGCAACGTTCTCTTCACGGGGATTGACGTTTTTTTCACACGGCCATGACGAAGCCCTCACGGGGCCATCGCGAGACTGAGCTCGTTCATCCAGCCAGGACCATACGATGCCACAGCTTCGATACGCCCAACTACGTTACTTGTCGATTGTCCTGCTTGCCTGGGCGAGCACCTTTGTACTCACCCGCGGCGCCCTGTTGATTGCCCATTGGGGCGATGCAGGCGCCAGCGGCGTTGAAATCGTGCGCATCTTCGCGGTAGGGCTGGCCTACGACGCGACCTTTTTGCTGTATGCCACGCTGCCGCTGGCGCTCTACCTGCTCCTCTGCCCGCACCGGGTGTGGCGGCTCCGCGGCCATCGCGTGTTTCTGCACCTGCTGCTCGGCATCAGCCTGTTCGTGATGCTGTTCACCGCCACCGCCGAATGGCTGTTCTGGGACGAGTTCGGCGTGCGCTTCAACTTCATCGCCGTGGACTATCTGGTGTACTCGGAGGAGGTGATCAACAACATCCTCGAGTCGTACCCGGTGTATCCGCTGATCGCCGCGCTGGCGCTGATGGCGGTGTTCCTGACGCTGGCCATGGGGCGTCCGCTGAACCGAGCGCTTGGCGCACCGCTGATGCCGCACAGGACCGCACTGGGTGCCTGGGGCCTGCTGCTTGCCGGGGCCCTGCTGGCGACCCTGGCGGTCAACCAGAACTTCCCCCGCGGGTTGGGCGGCAATGCCTACCAGAACGAGCTGGCCAGCAATGGCCCGTTCCAGTTCTTTGCCGCCTTTCGCAACAACGAGCTGGACTACATGAAGTTCTACGCCACCTTGCCCGATGAGCAGGTCGGCTCGCTGCTGCGCCAGGAAGTGGCGGAAAGCAACGCGCGCTTCGTCAACGACGACCCCGAGGATATCCGCCGGGTAGTCGACAACCCGGGCCCGCAGCAGCGCCATAACGTGGTGCTGGTCACCGTCGAGAGCCTCAGTGCGCGCTACCTCGGCGCCTTCGGTGATCCCCGTGGCCTGACACCCAACCTCGATGCGCTGAGCAAACACAGCCTGTTCTTCAGCAACCTGTACGCCACGGGCACGCGCACCGACCGCGGCCTGGAGGCGATCACCCTGTCGATGCCGCCGACGCCGGGGCGCTCGATCGTCAAGCGCATCGGCCGCGAGTCCGGTTACGCCAGCCTCGGCCAGCAGTTCAGGGACAAAGGCTACGACAGCGTGTTCATGTATGGCGGCCGTGGTTACTTCGACAACATGAATGCCTTCTTCGGTGGCAACGGCTACCGGATCGTCGACCAGAGCAGCGTCGCCAGCGACGAGATGACCTTCCAGAACGCCTGGGGCATGAGTGACGAGGACCTGTACGCGCAGACACTGCGTGTGGCCGATGCCGACCACGCCGCCGGCAAGCCGTTCTTCCTGCAACTGATGACCACGTCCAACCACCGCCCGTACACCTACCCGGATGGGCGCATAGACATCCCTTCCGGCAGCGGCCGGGAAGGCGCGCTGAAGTACACCGACTATGCCATCGGCCGCTTCCTCGCCGAGGCGAAGAGCAAGCCCTGGTTCGCCAACACCCTGTTCGTGTTCGTCGCCGACCACACCGCCGGTAGCGCCGGCAAGGAAGACCTGCCGGTGGCCAATTACCACATCCCGATGTTCATTTACGGGCCTGGCATCGTCACGCCGGCCGAGGTCACCCGGCTTACCAGCCAGATCGATATTGCGCCGACATTGCTCGGGCTGATGGGCTTCGACTACACCTCGACCTTCTTCGGCCACAACGTGCTACGCGACGACGCCCCGGCTGGTCGCGCGCTGATCGGCAATTACCAGCACCTGGGCCTGTTCGACGGCCAGAACCTGGCGATTCTCAGCCCCAAACGCGCCATGCGCCGCCACGACGATGCCTTGGGTATCAGCCGTGAGCAGGTCGCAGCCAAGAGTGACCAACTGGTGGAGCGCGATATCGCCTACTACCAGGGCGCCAGCCATAACTTCACCCACGATCTGCTGAGCTGGCACCCCAGCCACTCGGCCACTGTTGCCAGCCATCCATGAAGCCGGTCGTCGAGGAGTACACCATGCCATCGAGCCGTTCACCGCTACCGTCGCACCCGTTCAACTTCCGGCTGTGGTTGGGTATCCCGCTGGGCCTGATGGTGCTGCTGCTGGTGCTCGACCCCAAACCGCTGGACTTCGCCCTGGCCGAACAGTTCTACGACCCGGCCAAGGGCTTTATCGGCGGCAGCAGTTCCTGGCTGGAAAACGTGCTGCATGACCAGGTCAAGATCATGGTCATCTGCCTCGGCGTGGCCTGCATCGCCGCCTTTCTGGTCAGCTTGCTGCCGGTAAGACTGCGCAGCTGGCGCCGCGAGCTGGGCTATCTGGTGCTGGCGCTGGGACTGTCGACCAGCATCGTGCCGCCGCTCAAGACGCTCACCGCTGTGCAATGCCCGTGGAGCCTCACCCAGTTCGGCGGCCACGAAGCCTTCAGCCCGCTGATCGGCGAGCGTCCGCTAACCGACAAGCCCGGGCGCTGCTGGCCGGGCGGCCACGCTTCCACCGGTTTCGCCTTGCTGGCGCTGTATTTCGCGCTGCGTGACCGACGCCCGCGCCTGGCCCGCTGGGCACTGGGCTTGGCCCTGACGCTGGGTTGCGTGCTGTCGCTCGGACGGATGATGCAGGGCGCGCATTTTCTCTCCCATAACCTGTGGACACTGCTGCTCGACTGGGTGATCGCCGTGGTGGGTTACCGCGTGCTGCTGTACCGCAGCGCGGCGCAGCCTGCGTTGCCGTCGCCGATCATGGGCCAGGAGCGACCGGCATGAAGACGATGACCTTACGCACGCTGTTTCTCACGCTGTTGCTCGGTGCGCCTTGCATGCCTGCCTGGAGCGCCCTGCAAGGCGCTGCCGCCGAATCGCAGTGGGCCACACCGGTGGACAAAACCTTCAACCTCTACCGCATGCAGCCGGATCTGTATCGCAGCGCGCTGCCCAATGCCGTTCAGCAGGGTGAGCTGCAGCGCTTGAAGATCGCCACGGTGATCAACTTCTATCAGCGCAGCGATAGCGAGTGGCTGAGCGATCCCGGTATTCGCCTGATCCAGCAGCCGCTGCACGCCGACCGCGTCGATGATGCCGATGTACTGCAGGCGCTGCGCAGCATCCGCGAGGCGCAGGTGCGTGGCCCGGTGCTGATCCACTGCAAGCACGGGCAGAACCGCACCGGCCTGATCGCCGCCATGTATCGCATCGTCTATCAGGGCTGGAGCAAGCAGCAGGCGATTGCCGAAATGCGTGGCGCAGGCTTCGGCGGTCAGGAACGTTTCGAGGATGCCGAGCGCTATGTGCGCGAGGTCGATCTGACACGTTTTCACCAGGCCCTGGCCAGCGGCGCCTGCAGTACCAGCCCCTGGGCCTACTGCGCACTGCGCGACAAGTTGCTCAACGCCCTCAACGAGTAGCGAGGTGATCACCATGGCCACCAGAGCCCAGCTGTTTCTGGCAATGCTGCTGCCGCTGCTCGGCGGTTGTCAGAGCACCCGTGACTACCTGCTCGCCCAGGGCTATCCGCCGGCCTTCGCCTCGGGTTATGCCGATGGTTGCGCCAGCGGCGACAGCGCGGCCAAGGCACTCGGTGCGTTTCGCAAGAACGTGCCGCAGTACCTGGCCGATAAGCAGTACGCCACCGGCTGGGATGACGGCTTCCAGCAATGCCAGGCCAGCGCCAACGCCGGTATCGAGCGGCGTTTGCAGCCCGACAGTGATCGGGACCGCGACTGGCGCCACCAGGTCGACCAGGATATGGCCAAGGCCATGAGCCGTTCGCTGAAACGCAGTTAGAGGTGCAGCGCAGCCTTTAAAAAGTCATCTGGACAGGGCACATTGATGCGCCTGTCGGCAGCGTACGACAGCTGCCTTCACCTGACTTGTCGAGATGCTGAATGCCCGCTACCCCAATCGACGACCGCCGGCCGTGGTCGATCTTTCTGGTTTTTCTACGCCTGGGGCTCAGCGCATTCGGCGGCCCGGTCGCCCATCTCGGCTACTTCCGCCAGGAGTTCGTCAGCCGCCGGGGCTGGTTGAGCGAGGCGGCCTACGCGGAGCTGATCGCCATCGCCCAGTTCATGCCGGGCGCAGCCAGCAGCAAGGTCGGCATGGCCATCGGTCTGTCGCAAGCCGGTTACCGCGGCGCGCTGGCCGCGTGGCTCGGTTTCACCCTGCCGTCGGCCCTGTTGCTGATGGCATTCGCCCATGGCCTGGCCCTGGAGGGCAGCGCCCTGGCCTCCGGCGCCTTGCATGGCCTGAAGATAGTCGCCGCCGCCATCGTCGCTCAGGCGGTGTGGGGCATGGCGCGGGCGCTGTGCCCGGATACTCGGCGCCGCGTGCTGATGCTGGTGGCCGCAGCCGTTGCGCTGCTGCTGCCGGGCACCGACGGACAGCTTGCGGTGATCATCGGTGCCGGCCTGTTGGGAATCGTAATGCTCAAGTCGAAGACGCAGGCTGTTGCCGATCCCTTACCCATCGTCATCAGCCGGCGGGCTGGCGCACTGTGGCTGGGCATGTTCGTACTGCTGCTTGTTGGCCTGCCGCTGTTGGCTCATCTGCTGGATAGCCCGCTGCTCAGCCTGTTCGAGCTGTTCTACCGAACCGGCGCCCTGGTATTCGGCGGCGGCCACGTGATGCTGCCGCTGCTGCAGGCCGAGTTGGTGCCCAACGGCTGGCTGAGTAACGATCTGTTCCTGGCCGGTTATGGCGCTACCCAGGCGGTGCCGGGGCCGCTGTTCACCTTTGCCGCGTTTCTTGGCACGGCTATCGCCGGTTGGCTGGGCGGCCTGCTATGCCTGTTGGCGATCTTCGCGCCGTCATTTTTGCTGCTGGTCGGCGTGCTGCCATTCTGGGCGCGGCTGCGCACCCGGCCACGGCTGCAGGCGGCGATGGCGGGGGTGAATGCTGGCGTGGTCGGTCTGCTGCTGGCCACGCTCTACCAACCGGTAGGCACGGGCGCCGTCGGCAATCTGCTGGACTTCGCCCTGGTGCTGCTTGCCCTGGTGGCGCTGATGGCCGGCAAGCTGCCGCCGTGGCTGGTGGTAGTGGCTGGTGCGCTGATCGGCTGGCTGGCAGGCTATTGAAAACGTAGGCGAAGCAGCGGCAGCGCAGGTAGTTTTTTCAACAGCCTGCTGTACTGTGACGGCTGACTCCATTGGCAAGGAAAGCAACATGGCTTTTGATTGGCATGGCGGCGCCATCACCCGCGACACGCCCGTGAGCAGCGATTACCGCAATACCCAAAAGGTTCGTCGTTTCATGACCGAGCAGTGCGGTGCCGACTTTCGTTTCGACCGGCCGTTCATGGCCTGGATTCGCAGCGGCGCACCACGCACCATGGGCGATGTGGTGGATGAGTGGAAGCGCCGTAACGGCGCGGCCCAATCCTAAGAACCTGTTCATGATCTTCGTGAGCATGAAGCGGCAGCTAGAAGGCAGAAGCGGCCGTTCGCGTAATTCGTAGGAGGGGCTTTAGCCGCGAGCTCTTTACGTTCCACGCGCTATGCGTGACCTGTGGTTTGCCAGCGTTATCGCGTTGTGGATACGTTCGGTTCCGCTCTGTCGAGCGGGTTTCTTTTGGCATCGCCCCAAAAGAAACCAAAAGGTCTAGCCCCGGCATACGGCCCCAGCTTCGCTGGGGTTCCCTCGCTCCATCATTGTTCCGAGGGCCCGCCGCGAAGGGCCGTCCCTGGCCCATCACGGCTCTCGCGACATCCATGTCGCTCAACCCTCTCCACAACGATTCCGCTCGGCCTCCTGAAGGGGCGATTGGTGCCGCCTGACAATTCTGTGGCATGAGGAGCACCAAAAAGGCAAAGCGGCCGACCGGCCGCTTCCGTCACTTAGCTGCCAAAATCGACGAACCTGGGCTGAAAGATCGTGAGCAGGTTCTAAAATCAGCCTCTAGTCGCTGCCGTGGCGCAGGCGCTCTACCAGTGGTGGCAGCTCGCTCATGCGCCCGATCAGGTGATGCACGCCCAGTTGGCGCAGGGCTTCGCCATGCTCGGGCGGAATGTGGCTGGCGCCGAGAAAGCCGATCACCTGCATGCCGGCCGTCAGCGCCGCCGTGGCGCCGGTGATGCTGTCCTCGACCACCAGGCAGCGGCTCGGGTCGACGCCCGCGCGTTCGGCGGCCAGCAGGTAGAGATCCGGTGCCGGTTTCGGTCGCTCCACCTGATCGGCGCTAAAGGCGCCGACGTTGACCCGTTCGACCAGGTCGCAGCGCTGCAGGGCGAAGGCCAGCGCATCGGCATAGCTGTTGGAGGCCACGGCCAGTGGCAGGTCGATCTGCAGCAGCGCGTCACGCACGCCGGCAATCGGCTGCACCTGTTCGCGGATCAGCGCCTTGGTGATGGCGCGGTTCTTCTCCAGAAAGCCTTCAGGCAGCGGTTTGCCGAAATGCGCTTCGGCGCGGGCCATGATGTCGGCGGTCTGCAGGCCGAAGGTGCCAGCCAGTACCACCTCCAGCTCATGGGCCGGATAGTACTCTGCCAGTGCTGTGTGCAGATGGTGCTCGGCGATGATTTCGCTGTCGATCAGCACGCCGTCGCAGTCGCAGATCAGCAGTTCGATGGGCGGTTTCGGCGCCATGGCGGGCGGTCTCCTCTGAAAACGGACTGGTTGTGTAACACAGAAACCCGTTCAGTTCGAACCGCTCGCCACTGCTTCGGCCGGCCGCTGCAGCAGTAACAGGGGCAACCCGGCGGCCAGGATCGCCAGGCCCAGCAGGGCGCCAACCCCCGCATACAGGGCGCTTGCCCAGAACAGCCCCAGGCAGCTGGCGGCGAACAGCAGCGGCAGCACCGGATACAGCGGCGCGCTGAACGGCCGGTTGCGATTGGGCTGCAGGCGGCGCAGGCGCAGCAGCGCAAGGGCGGTCAGGCACATGAACAGCCAGAACACCGGTGCGGTGTAGGCGACCATACTCTGCACACCGTTTTCGCTCAGGGCGCCGAACAACAACAGCGGCAAGGTGATCAGGCATTGCACCAACAGCGCCCGCACCGGCGTGGCGGCGCGATCATTCCAGGCGCCGAGCATCGACAGCTGCGGTACGTCACGGCCCAGGGCGTAGTACACCCGCGAGCCGGTGAGGATGGTGGCGTTCAGGGTGCTGATCGCGGTGCTGCAGATCAGTACGCTGAGCAGCACACCGCCCCAGGGGCCGGCGACTATGGTCATCAGGTCGGCGCCGATGGCGCTGGACTGGCGCAGGCCTTCGAGGCCGAAGATGTTGAGAAACACCAGGTTGGCCAGCAGGTACACGCCGGTCACCACCAGGGTGCCGAGCAGCAGCACGCGGCTCATGTTGCGGCCCGGGTTGCGCAGCTCACCGGACAGGTATGCCGCTTCGTTCCAGCCGCCGTAGGTGAGCAGCACGAACACCATGCCCATGCCGAGCATGGCGGCCAGGTTATTGCCGCTGCCGGTCGCTGCCGGCGCTATCTCGGCCAGCGGTTCGGCCAGCAGCAGGCCGGCGAGAACCACCGTGACCAGTACCAGCAGGGTGATGCCGGTGAACAGCACCTGCAGGCGCTTGGATTGGTGGGTGCCGAGGATATTCAGGGCGGTCAGCGCCAGCACCACCAGGGTGGCGTGCCACGCGCTGCCGTATTCGCCCAGCGGCAGCAGGCGCTGGGCATAGTCGCCATAGATGAACGCCACCACGGCGATCGCCCCGGTCTGGATCACCGTGCCCCTGGCCCAGGCGAACAGCAGGCTGACCTGCCGGCCCCAGGCCAGGTTGAGGTAGTGGTATTCGCCGCCGCGATCCGGGTAGCCCGCGCCCAGTTCGGCGTAGCACAGCGCGCCGACCAGCATCACCAGGCCGCCGGCCAGCCACAGGCCGATATACACGAAAGCGTTGTCGGCATGCTGAGCCACCAGGGGCGGAAAGCCGAAGATGCCGACGCCGATCACCACCCCGACCAGCAGGGCGACGCCGTCGATCACCGACAGGCCGGATTGTCGTGCCGTCGTGGTCGCGGTCATGGCTTAGCTCCGCCGTGCACGCCAATCGGCTACCGCGCCTGTGGCGGAAATCGGTTCGATGCGATCACCCTCCACCTGGCCGACGTACAGCTGGCCGTCGACCTCGAAGCGCAGTTCGGTGCCGTTCAGGCGCCCGCGCAGGCGCTCCTGATGCTCGGTGGTGCCGCTGATTTCTTGAAAGTGCTGATCGAGGTCGACGGTAAAACGCTCGTTCTCGCGTTCGATCACCCAGCTACCGGCAATCTTCGCCGGCACTACCCATAGATAGATGCGCGCACCCTCGACGATATCGCTGCGATCCGGCTCCCAGTCCCCCATGCTGAACGCGTGGGACACCACGCGGGTGCCGGGCTGCAGGCTGTCGAGAATCACCGGGCGCAAACGCATGTTGACGGTGTTGAGCAGGTACATGGTCAGCACGTCGGCCTCGGCAATATCCTTCTCGAACAGGTCGCCCTGCTCGAACACCACCTTGTCGACGACGCCGGCCTGCTTGGCATTGGCCTGCGCTTCGTCGATGCGCCGCGGGTCGAGGTCGATGCCATAGGCGGACTTGGCGCCGCGATCCTTGACCGCCGAGATGGCGATGCGGCCGTCGCCGGAGCCCAGGTCCACTACATAGTCGTCGGGGCCGACATTGGCCATCTCCAGCATGCGTGCCACCACCGGCTGCGGCGTCGGTACGTAGGGCACGTCGAGGGCGATGGTCTGGGCCTGGGCAGCGGGCTGCAGCAGGGCGAACAGGGCCAGCGCAGAGGCGCATAGGGAAATAGGGCGAAGGGCTGCAATTGTCATCGGCGGATACTCCTCGGCGAGGTCGGCAAGGGGAGGGAGCGATTTCCGACCGAAGCCTATTCGCCAAGGGGCGACCTGTGGAACGGGGCCTGCCGGCAGCCATCCCGGAAATCATCGCGCAAGCCAGAAAGTACGGTGCCTACCGGGTGTGTTACCTGATGTGAAGGCATTGCCTTGGCAACGCCAAAAAGGCATGGTGAGCGGATTTTTCACCCACGGGATTCAGCTCCGCATGCGCCTTCTGCACACCTCCGACTGGCATCTGGGCCAGCATTTCATGGGTAAGACGCGCCAGGCCGAGCACCAGGCGTTCTGCGCCTGGCTGATCGAGCAGGTGCGCGCGCATGAGGTGCAGGTGGTATTGGTCGCCGGGGACATTTTCGACACCGGCTCGCCGCCCAGCTACGCCCGCGAGCAGTACAACCACTTCGTGGTGGCCCTGCGCGACACCGGTTGCCAGCTGGTGGTGCTCGGCGGCAACCATGATTCGGTGGCCATGCTCGGCGAGAGCCGCACCCTGCTGGCGCAGCTCGGCACCCGGGTGATTCCCGGCGTCGGCACCAACCTGCACGAACAGCTCTTGGTGCTCGATGGCGCCGATGGCCGGCCGGCGGCGCTGCTCTGCGCCATTCCGTTCATCCGCCCCCGCGATGTGCTGCGCAGCGAAGCGGGGCAGAGCGCAGCGGACAAGCAACTGTCGTTGCAGCAAGCCATTCACGCTCATTACCAGGCGCTCCATGAACTGGCCCTGGCGCGCCGTAGCGAGCTTGGTGCAGCGCTGCCGATCATCGCCACCGGCCACCTGACCACCGTCGGCGCCAGCGCCAGCGAGTCGGTGCGCGAGATCTACGTTGGCGCGCTGGAAGCTTTCCCGACCTCGTCCTTCCCCGCGGTCGATTACATCGCCCTGGGGCATATCCACCGGCCTCAGAAGGTCGGCGGCCTGGAGCATATCCGCTACAGCGGCTCGCCGATCCCGCTGAGCTTCGACGAAGCCCGCCAGCAGAAGGAAGTGCTATTGGTCGACCTGGACGAGGGTGGCCTGGGTGAGGTGCGCGCCTTGCCGGTACCGCGTTGGCAGGCCCTGCAGTCGCTGCGCGGCTCGCTGAAAACCTTGCCAGCGGCGCTTGCCGAGGCGGCGCGCGAGGGCAGCGCCGAGCGCCCTGTATGGCTGGAAGTGCAGGTCGAGATGGACGATTACCTGAGCGACCTGCAGGTACGCATAGCCGCGCTGTGCGAAGGCCTGCCGGTGGAGGTGCTGCGCATTCGCCGCGCCCGTGGTACGGCGGTCGCCAGCCTGCAGGGCGAGCAGGGCATGCTCGACGAGCTGACGCCCGAGCAGGTGTTCGAACAGCGCCTGGCCAGCGAAACCCTGGAACCCGAGCAAGCGCAGCGCCTGCAAGGGCTTTACGGCAAGGTGTTGGCTGAGCTGCGCGACGACCCGGCCTAATTCAGACCTGTTTTATGATCTTTCAGCCCAGGTTCGTCTATTTTGGCAGCTAAGTGGCGAAAGCGGCCATTCGTTCCCGCAGGATGGACTGGTGATTATCTGTGGGAGCGGGCCATGCCCGCGAAAAAAATCACGGGCATGGACTGGGCGTCCCCGCCCGTTCCCACAGGTAAAGCAACGATGGCCGCTTCCGCCTTGCAGCTGCCGCTTCACGCTCATAAAGGTCATGAGCAGGCTCTCAGACCCTGAAGAAACTCACCCGCTCGATCAGCCGGCGTGCCAGCGACGACAGTTCTTCACTGGCCGCCGACACCTGGGTGGAGCCGGCCGTGGTCTCCACCGTGCTGGCGTGAATGCGGCTGATGTTCTGGTTGACGTCTTCGGCCACCAGGCTCTGCTGCTGAGCGGCGCTGGCGATCTGCGCGTTCATGTCCTTGATGGCGCCGACTTCCTGGCGAATGCGGCCCAGGGCCTGCTCAGTCTCGGCGGTCTGCTCGACCGTCTTGCGGGCCATCTGGCTGCTGGTCTGCATGATCTGCGCGGCACCGCTGGCGCCGGCCTGCAGTTGCTCGATCATGCCGCTGATTTCCCGGGTCGAGGTCTGCGTGCGGTTGGCCAGGGAGCGCACCTCGTCGGCCACCACGGCGAAGCCGCGGCCATGTTCACCGGCCCGGGCGGCCTCGATGGCGGCGTTGAGGGCCAGCAGGTTGGTCTGGTCGGCGATCGAGGTGATCACCGCGATGATGGTCTCGATGTTGCTGCTGTCGCGTGCCAGTTGCTCGACCCGCTCGGCGGCCGAGTCGAGCACCCTGGCCAGTTCCTGAATCGCCTGGCCGCCCTGGGTCACCAACTGGCTGCCGGTTTCCACTTCGCCGTCGGCGTTGCGGGTGGCCGAGGCCGCGGTGCCGGCATAGCCGGCCACTTCATTGACCGTTGCGGCCATCTGGTTGATGGCCGCGGCCATCTGCTCGGCTTCTTCGGACTGCGCCTGTAACTGGCGGTTGTTGTTGGCCGAGGTGGCGCGCAGCTGGTCGGAGGCCAGGTTCAGCTCGCTGGCGGCGCTGCGTACCTGGGCGATGGTGTCGCCAAGGCGTGCGCTCATGTCCTTGACCGCGCCCATCACGCTGTTCGGGTAGCGGGTCTCGATGCGTTGATCGAGGGCTCCGCCGGCCAGGCGCTGGATGACCTCGGCGACCTGGTGGGGCTCGGCGCCGAGGGTCGAGCGCAGGCGGCGGATGATCAGCAGCGAGACGAACACGCTGAGCAGGATCGCCACACTGGTGACCGCCACGATCAGCAAGCCGAAGCTGCCTGCGGTGGCACGCACGCCATCCAGGCTGGTGGTGATGTCCTTCTGCTGCAGGTCGATGAAGGCGTTGATGTGCTTGAGCCACTCCAGGTAGGCAGCGGCCACTTCACGTGACAGCAGCGTCTGCGCGCCCTCGATGTCGCCGCTCTGGCGCTGGTCGATCAGCCGTTGGGTCAGTTCGCGGGCACTGCTTTCGATGGCCTTGATCTGGCCGAGCTGGCGTTGCTCTTCGGCACTCGAATTGGCGGCGGCAACCAGCCTGTCGAGTGGGGCGGCCGATTCCTGGTAGAAGGTGTTGAGGCGCTCGATGTTCTGCAGCTGGGTGTTCAGTGCCGCGGGCTCGCGGGCCAGGACCAGGTCTCGGATGGCGATGGCACGGTCGTGCACGCTGCCGCGGAAGTTGATCGCATAGCGTTGCTTGAGGCTGGCGCCCTCGTTGACTTCGCTGAGGCTGCTGTCGATCACCTGCACGCGCTGGATACCGACCAGGGCGACCAGAATCATCAATGACAGCACCAGCCCGAAACCCATGGCCAGGCGCTGGGCGATCGTTAGGGGTTGCGACATCTTGAGTGTACCTATGGGAGAGAGAAAGCCGGCTCGATAAACCGATCGGCCCGCTTATAGGGACGCGGGCCGGGAGCGCTGAGGCTAATCCTTCCATGGCGCAAAGCAAGCGTTTTGTGGTGGCTAATTGATGCTATAGCGGCCCTCTATGGCCCGCCGTTCGGCTGAGGCGCCTGTGTGCGGCGAGGCTGCGGGATCCCGGCCGGAACGCGTGCGAGGTGGGTGCGTTCAGGCCGGGCATACCTCAGATGCGGAACTGCCCCAGCAGGCGGCCGAGTTGCTCGGCCAGTTGCTTGAGGTGCTGGCTGGCAGCACTCGACTGCTCGGCCGACTCGGCGGTGCTGTGAGCCAGCGCAGCGGTTTGAGTGACATTCTGGTTGATGTCGTCGACCACATGGGACTGCTGCAGCGTGGCGCTGGCGATCGAGGCATTGAGGCCGGTCAGGTTGCGCAGCGATTGGGCGATCTGCGCCAGGCTTTCACCGGCCTGGCTGGCCTGCTCGACGGTCAGGCGCGAGGCCTGGCTGCTGTCTCTGATGGCCTTCACCGCGGCCTGGGAGTTGCCCTGCAAGCGCTCGATCATGCCCTGGATCTCGGCGGTGGATTTCTGCGTGCGCTGGGCCAGCAGGCGCACCTCATCGGCGACCACGGCAAAGCCGCGGCCCTGTTCGCCGGCACGGGCGGCCTCGATGGCGGCGTTGAGTGCCAGCAGGTTGGTCTGCTCGGCAATCGAGCGGATCACCTCCAGTACCCCGCCGATCTGGGTGCTTTCGCTGGCCAGCGATTCGATCACCGCCACGGCCTTGTCGATAGTGGCGGACAGCTGGTCGATCTGCTGCAGGCTGGCATCGATATTGTGCTGGCCCTGGCGCGCCTGCTCTTCGGCAGTGTGCACTTCGCTGGAGGCGTGCTCGGCGTTCTTGGCCACATCCTGCACGCCGTAGGTGACTTCGTTGACCGCGGTGGCGACCAGCTCCATCTGCTGGGCCTGTTGCTGGCTGTGCTGCTGCGCTGCGCTGGAGATGTCGCCGAGCGAGCGAGCGGCCTGGTCGAGGGAGGCGGCGGAGTCGAGCAGCTGGCGAATCACCTGGCGCATCTTGCCGGTGAAGGCGTTGAAGTGCCCGGCCAGGGTGGCCAGTTCATCACGGCCCTGGTCATCGAGCTGGTGGGTCAGGTCGCCTTCGCCACTGGCGATATTGGCCATTGCCTTCACCGCCTGCTGGAGAGGCACGGCGATGCTGCGCGAAATCATCACCACTAGGGTGATCAGCAGCAGGGTGGCCGGTACGCCGATGGCCAACGCCTTCAAGGCCTGGGACTTGAACTCGGCCTGCACGTCGTCGACGTACACGCCCGAACCGATGATCCAGCCCCAGGGCTGGAACAGCTCGACATAGGAAATCTTCGGAACCGGCTCGCTGGCGCCCGGCTTGGGCCAGCGGTAATCGACCGGGCCGGCGCCCTGGCTTCTGGTGATGGCTACCATGTCGTTGAACAGCGCCTTGCCGTCCGGGTCCTTGAGGGCGGAGAGGTTCTGGCCTTCAAGCTTGGCGTTGGTCGGGTGCATGATCATGGTCGGCGTCTGGTCGTTGATCCAGAAATACTCCTGGCCGGCATAGCGCAGGCCACGGATCACCTCGCTCGCCTGCTGCTGCGCCTGCTCGCGGCTCAGCTTGCCGCTGGCTTCCAGACCCTGGTAGTACTTGAGGATGCCGACGGCGGTCTGCACCACGTGCTGGGTCTTTTCGGCCTTGCCGGCGTACAGATCGGTATTGATCTGGTGCAGCATGTAGGCACCGAGCAACACCAGCATCAGCACTGGCATCGCGATGATGAGCCACAGACGACGATTGATCGGCAAGCGACGCAAGCTGTTCATGGTGGCATTCCTGATCGTGTTGTTCTTGTAGGGGCAGCCGGCGCGAGGCGGCAGCGATCTTTCAGCTCCTGATAGCACTTCAGTGGCTCGGCGTAAATCGAAAAGATGCGGGCTTGATGTTTTTTAACGGCTGCGTGGCTGAAAGCCCTTGGCTAGAGGGCTTTCAGGATGTCAGGTATCCGTCGAGCGAGCGCCTCAGCGCAGCCTGCTGTGGGCTGAAACCGTGCTGACCAGAGTCGGATAGCGAGTGGCCAGGGTCGAGCGGGGAGGGGTCAGCAGATATCGATCTGGTAGCGGAAGTTGGCCGCCGCGGCGCGCGACAGGCGGTACTCCAGCGGGCTGCGGTCGTAGCCCAGGGCGGTGCGTTCGATCACCACGATAGGATCGCCCTCGCCGATGGCCAGGGTGACTGCCATTTCCGCGTCGGCACAGCCAACCGTGAGGGTTTCCCGCGCCGAGGCGATGCATTGGCCGCACTGCTTCTCGTAGAAGGGGTAGAGCAGGTCGCCGAAGGTAGAGGAGTCGATATCCAGCAGCCCGATGAAACGCGAAGCGGGCAGCCAGATTTCCTCGTGAAACAGGGTACGGTCTTCGACCACCCGCAGGCGTTCCAGGCGCAGCACCTGTTCACCGCTGTTCAGGGCGAGCGCCTTGGCGATCTCCTTGGAGGGCTTTTGCAATGCCTTGGAGAGAATCCGGCTGGTGGGAATCTCCTGGCCGCCGCGGGCATTCACCTGGCGAAAGAAGCGCGCCAGCGAGGCATCGAAATTCGGCCGGCGCACGAAGGTGCCACGGCCCTGGCTGCGCAGCAGCAGCCCTTCGTTCACCAGCGTATCCACCGCCTTGCGCACCGTGCCGATGGCCACGCCATAGAGCTTGGTCAACTCCGCTTCGGTGGGAATTGGCGCACCAGGTGACCACTCGCCAGCGGCGATCTTGGCGAGCATTTCCTCGCGCAGTCGTTGGTAGAGCGGCAGGCGTTCGTCGTATCCGAGGGTCATCGCGTCTTGGTGTCCGGTTGCACAGGCTGGCGCCACTCTACCATCGGCAGATCGATTGACAGAACGGCTGAAGCGAATATATGGTCAACTATTCATATATATGACTACATGTCGTGATAACAAGGGGCAGCCCGGATGGCGGCCTTCACAACAATCGATCAGGTAACGCCTCAATGAGCATTCCCAGCCCTGCCATCACCGGCATCGACACCCATGCGCACATCTTTCGCCAGGATCTGCCGATGGTCGCCAATCGCCGTTACAGCCCCCATTACGATGCGTTGGTCGAGCAATACCTCGAGCATCTGGATCGTTTTGGGCTGTCCCACGGCGTGCTGATTCAGCCGAGCTTTCTCGGCACGGATAACCGCTTCATGGTCGAGGCGCTGCGCCGCCATCGCGCGCGCTTGCGTGCTGTGGCGGTGGTCGATGTGGCCGTCAGCGATGCAGAGCTGGACGAGCTCGCCGCAGCGGGCGTGGTGGGCATTCGCCTGAACCTGATCGGCAAGCAGCTGCAGGACTACACCGGCCCGGCGTGGAACGCGTTGTTCGAGCGCCTGGCGGGGCGTGGCTGGCAGGTGGAAATTCAGCGTGGCATCGAGGATCTGGCGCAGATCGTACCGGCCATCGTCGCCACGGGCGTGAATGTAGTCATTGACCATTTCGGTCTGCCAACCGGCGGTATCGATGCACAAAACCCAGGCCACCAGGCGTTTCTGCAACTGCTTGGCGACTCGCGGGTGTGGCTGAAGCTGTCGGCTGCCTACCGCAGCAACACCGACCCAGTGCAGTGCGCCGCCGTATTGGCGCAGCTGCGTGCAGCGGCCGGCGGTAGCGAGCGCTTTCTATGGGGCAGCGATTGGCCCAACACCCAATTCGAAGATCGGACAGACTATGCCGAGCAGTTCGAATTGATCGAGGCGCTGTTGCCGGATGCGGCCGAGCGTCATCAGGTTCTGGTCGCCAATCCAGCGCGCCTTTTCGGTTTTCCCAACAACCGCTGATCCCATTCGAACAACAATAGGAAACCCCCTCATCATGATGAGCATCATCGTCGTCGCGGCCATCGTTGTCGCGGTCGCCCTCGGCTACAAGACCAAGATCAACATCGGGCTGTTCGCCATTGCCTTCGCCTACCTGATCGGCTGTTTCGGCATGGGCCTGAGCCCTTCCGATGTGATCGGCATGTGGCCGCTGAAGATCTTCTTCATCATCTTCTCGGTGTGCCTGTTCTACAGCTTCGCCACGGTCAACGGTACCCTGGAAAAGCTCGCCGAACACCTGATCTACCACTGCCGCAAGATGCCGCAGTTGCTGCCCTTCGCGGTGTTTTTCACCGCCACGCTGATCGCTGCGATGGGGGCGGGCTACTACACCGTGCTGGCGTTCATGGCGCCGATCACCCTGCTGCTCTGCCAGCGCACCGGCATGGGCCTGATCGTCGGCGGCATGGCGGTCAACTATGGTGCCCTGAGCGGTGCCAACTTCATGTCCAGCCAGAGCGGTATCATCTTTCGCGGCCTGATGACCAACGCGGGGATCAGCGACAATGATGCCTTTATCAACGCCTTCGGCATCTTCGTCAGCACGCTGATCATTCCACTGGTGGTGATCTCGGTGTTCGCCTTCCTGACCCGTGAAGGCCGTGCGATGAAAACCGCTATGTTCGATGCCAGCGAGCCAACGGCGCTGAACCGTGAGCAGAAAATCACCCTATGGCTGACCCTGGCGATGATGGCCATCGTGCTGGCCGCGCCCATTGCCCATATCGCGCTGCCGGATAACGGCACCATCACCTTCATCAACGCGAAGATGGATATTGGCCTGATCGCCAGCATCTTCTCGGTCATCGCCCTGCTGCTCAAGCTGGGCGACGAGCGCAAGGCCATGGCCTCGGTGCCCTGGGGCACGCTGATCATGATCTGCGGCGTGGGCATGCTGATCTCGGTGGCGATCAAGGCCGGCACCATCGACGTATTGGCCTCGTGGATCGGCGGCAGCATTCCCCCGCTTCTGGTGCCGGTGGTATTTGGCGTGGTGGCGGCCTTCATGTCGCTGTTCTCCAGCACCCTGGGGGTAGTGACGCCGGCGTTGTTCCCCATGGTGCTGCCCATCTCGCAATCGCTGGGCCTGGAGCCGATGGTGCTGTTCGTCGCCATCGTGGTCGGTGCGCAAGCCACATCGATTTCGCCATTCTCCTCGGGCGGCAGCCTGATCCTCGGTTCCTGCACCTCGGAGCAGAGCCGCACCTCGCTGTTCCCGCAACTGCTGTTCAAGGCCGCGCCCATCGGTTTCGTGGCGGCGCTGGTGTTCAATGTGCTGCTGACGTTCGTCTACTGAACCGAACGCCAGAAAAAAACCGCAGCCAGGCTGCGGTTTTTTGTGGGCGACGCCTTGCTGGTCTGGGGTTGAGCGAAGCGATATGCGGGAACGCTGCGGCCGTTCGGCTACTTGGGCTGCAACTCCAGCAACCGTCCACCTGCACCATCTTCCAGCAGCCACACGCTGCCATCCGGGCCTTGCTCCACTTCGCGGATGCGCGCGCCCATGTCGTAGCGCTCGGCCTCGCGGGCGTTGTCGCCGTCGAAGGCCACGCGCACCAGCGCCTGGGACGACAGCCCTCCGATCAGCCCGGCGCCATCCCAGCCCGGGAAGCGATCGCCCTGGTAGATGACGAAGCCCGCCGGTGAGATGACCGGGGTCCAGGTGATCTTCGGGGCCGCGAATTCCGGGCGGGTGTCGTGATCGGGGATCGGCCTGCCGTCGTAGTGATCGCCGTTGGAAACCACCGGGTAGCCGTAGTTTTCGCCACGCTTGATCAGGTTCAACTCGTCGCCGCCAGCTGGGCCCATCTCGTGCACCCACAGCTTGTCGTTGGCGTCGAAGGCGATACCGAGCATGTTGCGATGGCCCAGCGACCACACCTGCGCGGCCACGCCGCCCTGGTCGGCGAACGGGTTGTCGCCCGGCAGGCTACCGTCATCGTTGAGCCGAACCAGCTTGCCAAGGTTGGCTTTCATATCTTGCGCCGGGGTGAATTTCTGCCGCTCGCTGGAGGTGATCCACAATTTGCCATCGGGGCCGAAGGCCAGGCGATGGCCATAGTGGCCGCTGCCGCTGACTTTGGGCGTCTGCTGCCAGATCACGCTCAGCTCGGTCAGCGCGCCACCGCCATCTTCGTTGAGCTGCAGCTTGGCGCGTGCCACTGCGGCGCCGCGGGTATCGCCCTCACCAGCTTCGGCATAGCTGATATAGACGTAGTGATTGTTGGCGAAGTCCGGATGCAGGATCACGTCACCAAAGCCGCCCTGGCCGCCATACGCCACTTCCGGTACGCCGGCGATATCGCTGCTTTTACCGCTCTTGGGGTCGACATGCTTGAGCGCGCCGCGCTTCTCGGTGACCAGCAGCGTGCCGTCGGGCAGAAAGGTCATTGCCCAGGGCTCATCGAGGGTGGCCCGTGGCTCGGCCGTGAATGGCCACTGTGCCTGGGGCAGGGCATCCGCCGCCTGGGCGCCGAGGCTGGCGAGACCGAGTGCGATACCACCGAGCAAAAGATGAACGGGACGGGTCATGGCGAATCTCCTGATAAGCGGGCCTTTCACGTTAACCGCCTGTTGCGGATGTAACAGGACGTTTTTGTTACCTCGCGCGTCAGGGCGGTTTCAGTCATTTCGCTATATGCGTATCTCGCCTAGATGGCAGAGGGTTTCTATAAAAAGGGGAGTGCCCCTGGCATCATAAAAGCGGTTTTTAGATTGAAGGGATTCTGTTTTGTACCGTTTTACTGCCCGCGTCATCTGTATCGTCCTGTTGTTACTGCTCACCACTTTCCTTATTACGGTGACGCTAAGTCCATATCGAATCGATACGCTGCTTGGTTCTGGATATGAGCAGGGCTATCTGGGCTATAGCCCGGAAAAAGCTGTGCACTGGTATTTGCGTGCTGCTGAGGATGGCGACCCGGTCGCGCAGTTCAAGCTCGGGATCATGTCGCTGAAAGGAAAGGGCACCGCGACTGACACCACGGCTGGCTTGAAGTGGCTGCGCAGCGCTGCCGAGAGTGGTTACGCGCCCGCGCAGTATCGGCTCGGGCAGGAAATTGAAGCGGGCACTGCTGGATCGCCCGACTACTCGACGGCTGCTCAGTGGGTTGCCAAGGCTGCCGTCCAAGGGCTGGCGCCCGCTCAGGGCGACCTTGCCGCGCGCTATCAATACGGTCTTGGCGTTGCGCAGGATGACGCGTTGGCTTTCTCTTGGGCCATTCGTGCTGCCGAGCAGGGTGATGCGATTGGTCTTCGGACGCTCGGCTACGCCTATATCTTTGGACGTGGTGCACCACTCGACCCCGTTGCCGCGCTGCCGTTGCTTATCCAGGCGGCTGACAAGGGTGACGGCCTAGCGGCAGAAATGCTTGGGGCCGCAAAACTGGCCGGCACCGGCGCTCCCAAGAGTATTGACGAAGCGCTGCGCTGGTATACCCATGCAGCCGAGCTGGAGCGTGCCAAGGCGCAGTTCGCTCTGGGGTATCTCTACAGCGGAGCCGAGGGCGTGAAACAAAACCTTGACCTCGCCGCCTATTGGTTTCTGCGAGCTGCCGAGCAAGGCAACGCCATGGCCCAGGCGACTCTCGCTAGCTTTCTCAATAAGGGTGCGGGTTTCGAAGTTAGTAAGGTAAAGGCCTGTGCTATTGCTCGGGTAGCGCTGCGCAAGAACTTACCGCAGGACACGGCTGCGCACCTTACCAGTCAGTTGGCCCGAGACGAGGCCACGCTGACGGCGGAGCAGTTACAGGAAATTGAGGTCTTGGCGCATCTCTATTCCACTCCTGAGGGAGTTGCGACGTTGCGCGCCGATCTGCTGAATGCACCCGCGCACTGAACGGTTCAGTCCGCACGGGCGATAAGTGGGTAACGGTGCGACAATAGCCGTTCTGCCGTGACCCGAGCCTAGCAACGCTTTCCATGAAAATCCTCAGCCTGCGCCTGAAGAACCTCAACTCGCTGAAGGGCGAGTGGAAGATCGATTTCACTGCCGAACCCTTCGCCAGCAATGGCCTGTTCGCCATCACCGGCCCGACCGGGGCGGGCAAGACCACGCTGCTCGATGCCATCTGCCTGGCGCTGTATCACCGCACCCCGCGTATGGACAAGGTCGGCGGCGAGAACGAGCTGATGACCCGGCATACCGCCGAGTGCCTGGCCGAGGTCGAGTTCGAGGTGAAGGGGCAGGGCTATCGCGCCTTCTGGAGCCAACGCCGGGCGCGGGACAAGGCCGATGGCGCGTTGCAGGGCGCCAAGGCCGAGCTGGCGCGGCTGGACGGCGAGATCATCACCGACAAGCTCAGCGAAAAGCCCAAGGAGGTGGAGCGCCTGACCGGTCTGGATTTCGGCCGCTTCACCAAGTCGATGCTGCTGGCCCAGGGCGGCTTCGCGGCCTTCCTCGAAGCCTCTGCCAATCAGCGCGCCGAGCTGCTCGAAGAGCTGACCGGCACCGATATCTACGGGCTGATTTCCCAGCGCGTGTTCGAGCAGACCCGTGAGGTGAGAACCGCACTCGATCAACTGCGTGCTCGTGCCGAAGGCGTCGAATTGCTCGATGACGAGCAGCGCCAGGCGCTCGCCGACGAGGCGGCGCAGTTGGCGGTCGAGGAGGCAGCGACGCAAGCCGCCTTCATCGAGGCCGGTCGACAGCGCCAGTGGCTGACCGACCTGGCGCGCGCCGAAGCACAGGTAAGCGCGGCCGCCTCCCAGGTCGACGCAACTGCGCAGGCCAAGCGCGATGCCGCCGACCAGCTGGCGCGCCTGCAACTGAGCGAGCCCGCACAGCGCTTGCAGCCGCTATACACGGCCCGCCGCGAGGCTGCCCGGGTGCTGGCCGCCAATGAAGAACAGCAGCGCGGCCATCAGCAGCAGCTTGCCGAAGCGCAGGCACACTGGCGGGGCAGCCTCGAGCAGGCCACCCGGGCCAGTGCAGCCCTGGCATTGGCTAAACAGCAGGCAGTGCAACGGCTCGATGCCGAGTGCCAGGCGCTGGATGCGCAGTTGCAGGCCACGGCTGACCACGAACGCCTGGCCGCCCAACTCAGCGGCTGGCAACAAGCCTTCCAGGCCCGTGATCAGGTACGTGAATCCCTCGCCAGCTTGCAGGCCCGCCAGCAGGCGGGTGCCGACCAGCTGCAGCAGTTCACCGGGCAACTGAGCGGTCTTGCCCAGTCGATGCAGGCTGCCGCCCAGGCGAAAGCCGAGGCCGAGCGGGCGGTCAGTGAGGTGGAGGGGCGTTGGCAGGCAACTCTGGCTGGGCGTAGCGAGGCGCAGTGGCGCGAGAGCTGGCAACAGGTGCACGCCCGCGGCAGCGCCCTGGAGCAGTTGGCGCAGCTGGCCGAACGACGTAGCCAGTTGCTGCAGCAGCGCCAGCGCACGGCGGCCAGCCTGGCTCGCCAGCAGCACAGCCTGGCTGAAAGGGAGGCCGAACGCTCGGCCTTGCGCGAGCGCTACCGCGAGGTCAAGCAGCGCCTGGCCGACCAGGAAAAGCTGCTCGAGCAGGAACAGCGCATCCGCGCGCTGGAAACCTATCGCGCGCAGTTGCAGGCCGACGAGCCTTGCCCGCTGTGCGGCTCTACCAAACACCCGGCCATCGAGGCCTATCAGGCCCTGGACGTCTCGGCCACCCAGGGGGAGCGCGACGAAGCCCGGCAGGCGCTCGACACCCTCACCGAGCAGGGGCAGCAACTCAGCAGCCAGGTCGCTACCCTGCAGACCCAGGTCATCCAGAGCCAGGAGCAGGATCAGGACCTGCAGCGTCAGCTCGATACCCTGGCGACCACCTGGCAGCGCCTGGGTGAAAGCCTCGACCCGCTGCCCGAAGACGACCAGGCGCTCGCCGCCGCACAAACCCGCCAGCTCACCGAGCACGTGGAGATTAATGCCAGGCTCAAAGCCCTCGATGGGCTCAAGGGCGAACTCGAGCGCGCGCGCCAGGACGCCAGCATCGCCAGCCAGAAACACACCGCGGCGCAGCATCAGCAGGCTGCCATCGGGCATGACCGTGATCTGGCGCAGGCCGCCCAGCAGGCTCTGGACGAACAGCTGATCGCCCAGCGCGAGCGCCTGGATGCGCTCGAGGCCGAGCTGGCGAGGCAATTGGGCGCCTTCGGCCATGGGCTGCCCGAAGACGGCGCCGCCTGGCTGGCCGCCCGCCAGGCCGAGGCTGCCGGCTGGCAGCAAACCCAGCAGCGGCGTCAGGCGCTGGCGCAACAACTGCCGACCTTGCAGCACCAGGCCCGTGAAGCCGACAAGCAGGCGCAACAGTGGCAGGCCCGCTGGCAGGAAGCGGGGGGCGAGCCGCTGGCCGCCGAGTCGATGGAACAGGCCGCCGCAGGCCTCGAGTCCGCCCAGGCGGGCTGGCAGAGCGCCGAGCGGCGTTGCCTGGAGCTGCGCATCACCCTGGAGGGCATCGCCCGCCAGCAGCAGGCGCTGGGTGAAGCCGAGCAGGCCGCAGCCCAACAGTGGCAGGCGGCGCTGGTCGGCAGCCCGTTCGCAGACGAAGCGGCGTTTCTCGGCGCCTTGCTCGATGACGGGCAGCGCGAACAGTTGCAGGCACTCAAGCAGCGCCTGGAAAAGGCCCGGACCGAAGCTCATGCCCTGCAGGCTTCGGCCCAGGCGCAACTGGCCACACTGCGTGCCGAGCCGCAGACCGAACACAGCGCCGAGTATCTGGACGAACACCTGCAGAGCCTGCAGGCGAGCCTGAAGCAGCTCGGTCAACGCCAGGGCGAGATCCGCGGGCAACTACAGGGTGATGATCAGCGCCGGCTCAACCAGCAGGCGCTGTTCGAGGCCATCGCCCGGCAGCAGGGCGAGTACGACAACTGGCAGCAGCTCAACAGCCTGATCGGCTCGGCCGACGGCGCCAAGTACCGGCGCTTCGCCCAGGGCCTGACCCTCGGCCATCTGGTCCAGCTGGCCAACGGGCAACTGCAGCGCCTGCACGGCCGTTACCAGCTGGCGCGCAAATCCCTCGGTGAACTGGAGCTGGAAGTGATCGATACCTGGCAGGGCGACGTGGCGCGCGACACGCGAACCCTGTCCGGCGGTGAGAGTTTTCTGGTCAGCCTGGCGTTGGCCCTGGCACTTTCCGATCTGGTCAGCCACAAGACGCGCATCGACTCGCTGTTTCTCGACGAAGGCTTCGGCACCCTGGACGGCGAAACCCTGGAGGTGGCCCTCGATGCCCTGGACAATCTCAACGCCAGCGGCAAGATGATCGGCGTGATCAGCCATGTCGAGGCGCTCAAGGAGCGGGTCGCCGTGCAGCTCAAGGTCAATAAAGGCGTGGGCATGGGCTACAGCACCCTGGAGAAACGTTATGCGATTTAGACTTCTAACGGCGTGCCTGCTGGCAACGGGCCTCGTGCATGCCGAGGACGTGCAGAAAGACCATGGCCTGCAGGTGATGGACGAGCGCGGCTGCGTGCTTGGCAATGCCGGCATGCAGGCACCGACCCTGACGCTGATGGCGGCCGCCTACGGCGAGTCCGAAGCGCGCAAGGACATGGCGCTGGCGCAGATGAAACAGGCGCTGGAGGCCGGCTGCCCGGTCGACGAGCCGGATCAGATGGGTCTGTCGGCGCTCAATGGCGCCATCCTCTATAACGAGCCCGTGTTGGTAAAGCTGCTGCTCGAGCACGGTGCCAACCCCAAGCGCAAGATCGTCAGCCCGAAGACCACGCTCAATGGCCTCGATTCCAACGCCTTCCTTGATGTACTCGACAAGCGCGACGGCAAGCGTGATCGCAAGGCAATTCGTACGCTGCTCAAGGCGGCGCGCTAGCGTTTCGCTTGTGCCGCTGGCGGCGGTTACCGCCGGTTGCACTTTCAGCGCGGAACCATGTGGCGGTAGGGCTATCTGTTGTAGGTATTTTTCCATCGCCCTGCAGGGGCGGTGCCTAGATTCCATACCTATTCAGGGGCGCCCATGCATAGACGTAACCTTCTCAAAGCCTCCATGATGCTGGCCGCCGCCAGTGGCTTGCCGGCCAGCCTGTTCAGCCTGCACAGCTTCGCCAAGACCGCTGACGGTGAAGCCGAACCCTTCGACTTCAAGCAACTGCAGGCCCGCGCCAAGAGCATGGCCGGCAGGGCTTACAAAAGTACCGCCGAGGTGTTGCCGAAAACCCTCGCCGAGCTGACGCCGCAACAGTTCAACGCCATTCAGTACGACCCGGCCCATTCGCTGTGGAACGAATTGGGCGGCCAGCTGGACGTGCAGTTCTTCCACGTCGGCATGGGCTTCCGCCAGCCGGTGCGCATGCACGCCGTCGACCCGAAGAGTCGCCAGGCCCGCGAGGTGCATTTCCGTCCCGACTTGTTCGACTACGGCAAGAGCGGCGTGGATGTGTCCCAGCTCAAGGGTGACCTGGGTTTCGCCGGCCTCAAGGTGTTCAAGCAGCCGAACATCGCCAAGTACGACATCGTGTCGTTCCTCGGTGCCAGCTACTTCCGTGCGGTGGACAACACCGGCCAGTACGGCCTGTCGGCCCGTGGCCTGGCGGTCGATACCTTCACCGATACCCCGGAAGAGTTCCCCGATTTCACCGAGTTCTGGTTCGAGACGCCGGACAAGGACGCTACCCGCTTCGTGCTCTACGCCTTGCTCGACTCGCCGAGTGCCACCGGCGCCTTCCGCTTCGATATCGACTGCCTGGAAGACCGCGTGGTGATGGATATCGATGCCCACATCAACGCCCGCAAGACCATCAAGCAGCTGGGTATCTCGCCGATGACCAGCATGTTCTCCTGCGGTGGCCACGAGCGACGCATGTGCGATTTCATCGCCACGGCGATTCACGACAGCGATCGCCTGTCCATGTGGCGTGGCAATGGCGAGTGGGTCTGCCGGCCGCTGAACAACCCGGAGAAACTGCAGTTCAACGCCTTCGCCGATACCAACCCGAAAGGCTTCGGCCTGGTGCAGTACGACCATGACTTCAAGTCCTACCAGGACACCGTGGTCTGGTACAGCCGCCGGCCGAGCCTGTGGGTCGAGCCGACCACCCAGTGGGGTGAGGGCAGCATCGACCTGCTGGAGATCCCCACCACCGGCGAGACCATGGACAACATCGTCTGCTTCTGGAACCCCAAACAGCCGATCGAGCCCGGTACCTCGCTGAACTTCGGCTACAAGCTGCACTGGGCCGCGCTGCCACCGGTAAAACCGACCCTGGCCCAGGTGCATGCCACCCGCTCCGGCATGGGCGGCTTCACCCTTGGCTGGGCACCCGGCGAGCACTGGCCGAAGGTATGGGCACGGCGCTTCGCCATCGACTTTACCGGCGGCCCGCTGGCCAAGATGGACGCCAAGGCCCAGGTCGAGGTGGTGGTCGAGGCCTCCCACGGCGAGGCCAAGGATTTCAGCATCCTGGCCCTCTACCCGGACGTCGAAGGCTTCCGTGCGCAGTTCGACTGGTTCCCCACCAGCGACAGTGTCGAGCCGGTGAACATGCGCGCCTACCTGCGCCGCGTCGACAACAAGGAAGTGCTCAGCGAAACCTGGCTCTACCAGTACTTCCCACCGGCGCCGGCAGAGCGCCGCTACCCGGACTGGAAGAGCGATTCCTGACCGCCTGACCCGTGGCAGGCGCCGCCTTTGGGCAGCGCTCTGCCCACGCTCCTGGCCGGCCTGCTAGACTGGCGCACTTTTCCAGATTCCAAGAAGTGCGCCATGGCCCAGCCGTCCACGACCTACAAGATCGATCTCAATCTCACCGATATCGATCGCAGCATCTACGAAAGCCTGCGTTTTACCGTGGCCCGCCATCCTTCGGAAACCGAGGAGCGCCTGGCAGCGCGGCTGATCGCCTATGCGCTGTTCTATCAGGAACACCTGGCCTTTGGCCGTGGCCTGTCCGACGTCGACGAGCCGGCACTGTGGGAAAAGAGCCTGGATGGGCGTGTGCTGCACTGGATCGAAGTCGGCCAGCCGGACAGCGAGCGCATCACCTGGTGCTCGCGGCGTACCGAGAAATTCAGCCTGGTGGCCTACGGCAACCTGCGCGTCTGGCAGAGCAAATGCCTGGATCCGGTGCGCAGCCTGAAGAACATCAACGTCGTCTCCCTGGGCCAGGAAGCCTTGGCTGAACTGTCCCAGGATCTGCCGCGTTCGCTGAGCTGGAGCGTGATGATCAGCGACGGCGAACTGTTCGTTACCGACGAGCGTGGCCAGCACGAAATCCCGGTGGAATGGCTGGCCGGCGAGCGCGCGCAGAGCAACTGATGTCACTCGTGTCTGGCTTTCGGCCGGACACTGATCCTGTGTAACCGTACGAGTAGAAAACCACCTCCATGCGTATCGAGTCCCGCCCGCTTCCCGCTTCCTTGCCCGACCTGGGCAATCTGCCGCCCCTGTTGACCCGCCTTTATGCCGCTCGCGGGGTGCTCTCGGCAGTGGAACTGGAGAAGGGCCTGGCGCGGTTGATTCCGTTCACCCAGCTCAAGGGCATCGAGGCGGCGGTCGAGCTGTTGGTCGAGGGTCTGCGGCAACGCCAGCGCATGCTGATCGTCGGCGACTTCGACGCCGACGGCGCCACCGCCAGCACCGTTGGCCTGCTCGGGCTGCGCATGCTGGGCGCCGCCCATGTCGATTATCTGGTGCCCAACCGCTTCGAGTACGGCTATGGCCTGACCCCGGAAATCGTCGCCGTGGCGCTGACCCGCGAGCCCGAGTTGCTGATCACCGTGGACAACGGCATTTCCAGTATCGAAGGCGTGGCGGCTGCCAAGGCAGCTGGGCTGAAGGTACTGGTCACCGACCATCACCTGCCGGGCCACGAGTTGCCGGCCGCTGACGCCATCGTCAATCCCAACCAGCCGGGTTGCAGCTTCCCGAGCAAATCCCTGGCCGGCGTCGGGGTGATTTTCTACGTGCTGCTGGCGCTGCGTGCGCGGCTGCGCGAGCTGGGCTGGTTCAGCGCCGAACGGCCTGAGCCGAACCTGGGCGAACTGCTCGATCTGGTGGCCCTGGGCAGCGTCGCCGACGTGGTGCCGCTGGACGCCAACAACCGCATCCTCGTGCACCAGGGCCTGGCGCGCATTCGCGCCGGCCGTGCGCGGCCCGGCCTGCGTGCGCTGCTGGAAGTGGCCGGCAAGCAGCATGGGCGCATCACTTCGACCGACCTGGGCTTCATTCTCGGCCCGCGCCTGAATGCGGCGGGGCGCCTCGATGACATGAGCCTGGGTATCGAGTGCCTGCTCTGCGAGGACGAAGCCCTGGCCCGCGACATGGCCGTGCAGCTCGACCAGCTCAACCAGGACCGCAAGGCCATCGAGCAGGGCATGCAGCGTGAGGCGCTGGCGCAGCTCAAGGATCTACCGGTGGAAAACCTGCCGTTCGGCCTCTGCCTGTTCGAGGCCGACTGGCACCAGGGCGTGATCGGCATCCTCGCCTCGCGCCTGAAAGAGCGCTATCACCGCCCGACCATCGCCTTCGCCGATGCCGGCGAGGGCATGCTCAAGGGCTCGGCGCGCTCGGTGCCGGGCTTTCATATTCGTGACGCGCTGGACGCCGTGGCGTCACGCCATCCGGGGCTGATCAGCAAGTTTGGCGGCCACGCCATGGCTGCCGGCCTGTCGTTGCCGGCCGAGCATTTCGAGACCTTCGCCAAGGCCTTCGATGAAGAAGTTCGTCGCCAGCTTTGCGAGGACGACCTGACCGGGCGCTTGCTCTCCGACGGCGTGCTGAGCATCGACGAATTCAACCTGCCCCTGGCCCGCGAACTGCGCAATGCCGGCCCCTGGGGCCAGCACTTTCCCGAACCGTTGTTCCACGGCGCCTTCCAGCTGGTGCAGCAGCGTATCGTCGGCGAGCGCCACCTCAAGGTGGTGCTCAAGAGCGAATGCGGCAGCCTGCAGCTCGACGGCATCGCCTTTGGCGTCGACCGCGAGGTGTGGCCCAACCCGACCGTGCGCTGGGTCGAGCTGGCCTACAAACTGGACGTCAACGAATTCCGCGGCCAGGAGTCGGTGCAGTTGCTGATTTCCCACCTGGCGCCGCGTTGACCATAGCTCGGGCTCACGCATCTGCCTCCTGAACGTTGTCCGTCGCCCGGTTGTCTATCGAGCGGCGCGGCACGGTCGTTCGCGCAATATCTTGACGCAATCTGTAACCGACGACGGCCAGGCTTCGCAGTAGATTCGTCTGTTCCTGAACCATTGGAGATCTCCATGAATACGCGCGGCTTGCTCGACCAACTGCTGAAGTCCGGGCAGGAATTGCTGCAACAGAAAACCGGTGGCAAGTCGTCGTCGGGGCTGGGTGGTGCGCTGGGCGGCCTGCTTGGTGGCAGTGCAGGTAGCGCTGGCAAGAGCGACAACGGCGGTATCGGCTCGATGCTCAAGGGCGCCGGTGGCGGTGCTGCGTTGGCCATGCTGCTGGGCAACAAGAGCGCCCGCAAGATCGGCGGCAAGGTCATCACCTATGGTGGTCTCGCCGCACTGGGTGTGATCGCCTACAAGGCTTATGGCAACTGGCAGGCCAAGCAGGCTGGCGCGCCACAGGGCGAACCGCAGACCCTCGACCGTCTGCCGGCCCCGCAGGTCGAGCTGCACAGCCAGGGTATTCTCAAGGCACTGGTGGCGGCGGCCAAGGCCGATGGCCATGTCGACGAGCGCGAGCGCGAGTTGATCGAAGGCGAGTTCAGCAAACTGGCCAGCGACAGTGAAACCCAGCGCTGGCTGCACGCCGAACTGAACAAGCCGCTGGATCCGGCCGATGTGGCGCGTGCCGCCAGTACCCCGGAAATGGCCGCGGAAATGTACGTGGCCAGTGTGCTGATGGTCGACGAGGAGCACTTCATGGAGCGCGCCTACCTTGACGAACTGGCCCGCCACCTCAAACTCGACCCGGCCCTCAAGGCCGAGCTCGAAGCCCAGGTTCGCCAGGACCTGCAGTAACCCCGCCAGCCGCGCTGCCCGATGGTTTGCTAACCGCGGGCAGCTGCACTCAACTCTTCTCCGCCACGTCAAAGCCTGTTCTACAGTAAAGAAGCTCGGTCTCGCTTGCGCTGCAACCGCAACGTCCATAGAGTCCGGCAGCATGAGCTGCGGGCGCTGCCCTTCGGCTGGATCAGGAATATCGGCAGATGGGGTTGAATGTGAAGAACTGGACTGTTCGCCAGCGTATCCAGGCAAGTTTTGCGGTCATTATCGCCATCATGTTGCTGATGGCTGCCGCGTCTTTCGAGCGCCTGCTCAAGGTCGAAGACGGTGCTACCCGCCTGCTGGACGATGCCATGCCCGGCATGTTCCATATCACCCAGGTGCGTAGCGCCTGGACGGACATGTTCCACCAGACCATCGTCCAGGTCAGTTTGCGTGAGCTGCACAGCCTTGCCGATGCCGACAAACAATTGATCAAGGGGGCCAGCGACAAGCTGGCGTCGTCCCTCGTCGATTACCGCGCCACCATGCGCGACGAGGTCGAGCGCGGTGCGCTGGTGGCCTTCGAAAAGACCCGCGACCTGTTCGTCATGCAGCAGGCCGAGGTACTCAAACTGTACGAGCAGGGGCGCCAGGCCGAGGCGAGGGCGGAGCTCAACGGTCCGCTCACCGACACCTGGAACGAGGGGCGCATTCAGCTCACCACGATGATCGAGCTCAACCGCGACATGGCTTACGCTTCGGCCGGTGACATCGTGTCGGCGGTCAATCGCGCCGAACTGAGCATGACGATTTCCGTGCTGCTGGCGATCGTCGCAGCATTCGTGTGTGGCTACTTCCTGATGCAGGCAATCACCCGGCCGGTGCGACAGGTGGTCGACACGCTGCAGCAACTGGCCAGCGGTGACCTGACCGCGCGCCTGAACCTGGGCCGCCGCGACGAGTTCGGCGCCATCGAAACCGGTTTCAACGGCATGGCTGAAGAGATCAAGGCATTGGTCTCCCAGGCGCAGCGCTCGTCCGTGCAGGTCACCACCTCGGTCACCGAGATCGCCGCCACCTCCAAGCAGCAGCAGGCCACCGCCACCGAAACCGCCGCCACTACCACGGAAATCGGCGCCACCTCGCGGGAAATCGCCGCCACTTCGCGGGATCTGGTGCGCACCATGACCGAGGTCTCCGGCGCCGCCGAGCAGACCTCGACCCTGGCCGGCGCCGGGCAACTGGGCCTGGCGCGCATGGAAGACACCATGCACCAGGTGATGAGCGCCGCCGAACTGGTCAACGCCAAGCTGGCGATCCTCAACGAGAAGGCCGGCAACATCAATCACGTGGTCACCACCATCGTCAAAGTCGCCGACCAGACCAACCTGCTGTCGCTCAATGCGGCCATCGAGGCGGAGAAGGCCGGCGAGTACGGCCGCGGCTTCGCGGTGGTGGCCACCGAGGTGCGCCGCCTGGCCGACCAGACGGCGGTGGCCACCTACGATATCGAACAGATGGTGCGCGAGATCCAGTCGGCGGTGTCGGCCGGGGTGATGGGCATGGACCGCTTCTCCGAAGAGGTGCGCCGCGGCATTGCCGAGGTGGGCCAGATCGGCGAGCAGCTGGCGCAGATCATCCACCAGGTGCAGGCCCTCGCCCCGCGCGTGCTGATGGTCAATGAAGGCATGCAGGCGCAGTCCACCGGAGCCGAGCAGATCAACCAGGCCCTGGTGCAGCTCAGCGAAGCGTCGTCGCAGACCGTCGAGTCGCTGCGCCAGGCCAGCGCCTCCATCGATGACCTCAATCTGGTGGCGAACGGTCTGCGCACCGGCGTCAGCCGCTTCAAGGTCTGACCCAATGACCGAGGTAGGCAGGTCTTCGCCGGGGCGGCGTAGTCCGGGGCAACTGTTCCTGCTGTTCAGCATGGGCAGCGACCGTTACGCCCTGGACGTTCACGAGGTGGTCGAAGTGTTGCCGTTGCGCCGCTTCAAGCAGATTCCCGCTGCGCCTGCCTGGGTGGCCGGATTGTTCGTGTTTCGCGGCACGCCGGTACCGGTGATCGACCTGAGCGCCCAGGCGCTCGGCCAGCCCGCGGTGGTGCGCACCAGCACCCGGCTGGTGGTGGTGCACTACCGGCCGCAGGCGAATCAACCGGCGCGCTGGCTGGGCCTGATTCTCGAACAGGCCAGCGACACGCTGCGCAGCCCTGCCGAGGCCTTCGTGGACAGCGGCCTCAGCCTGGCCCAGGCCCGCTATCTGGGCCCGGTGCTCAAGTCCGAGCAAGGCCTGGTGCAGTGGGTGCGGGTCGCCGATCTGCTCGACGAGTCGGTACGCGAATTGCTGTACGCGGCAGTGGCGGAGGGCGGTCGATGAGCACGCGCTTCGAGCAGTTGCTGCACGGCCTGATCGGCCTGGATGCCGAATCGGTCGGCCAGGTGGTGATCGAGCGCGCGGTGCGCCAGCGTGTCGCGGCCCTGGGGTGTGCCAGCGAAGATGCCTACTGGCTGAAAGTGCAGGCGTCGGCCAGCGAGCAGCAGGCGCTGGTCGAGGCGGTGGTGGTGCCGGAGACCTGGTTCTTCCGCTACCCGGAGTCCTTCGCTGCCCTGGTCAAGCTGGCCTGCGAACGCAGCGCGCAACTGGCCGGCGCGCGGCCGCTGCGCATTCTCAGCCTGCCGTGCTCGACGGGCGAGGAGCCCTACTCGATCGCCATGGCGCTGCTGGATGCCGGCCTGCCTGGCGATGGCTTTCGCATCGATGCCATGGACATCAGCGAGATCAACCTGCAGCGCGCCGAGCGCGCCCTGTACGGGCGCAATTCCTTCCGCGGCGACAACCTGGATTTTCGTGAGCGCCATTTCACCGAAGCCGCCGAGGGCTTCGAGCTGCACAACGACGTGCGGCGCAAGGTGCGCCTGCTGGCCGGCAACCTGCTGGCCCCGGGCTTGCTGGCGGGCGAGACCCCCTATGATTTCGTGTTCTGCCGCAACCTGCTGATCTATTTCGACCGGCCCACCCAGCACGCAGTGGCCGCCGTGCTGCAGCGCCTGATGCGCGACGATGGCGCGCTGTTTATCGGGCCGGCCGAAGCCAGCCTGTTCAGCCAGGTTGGCATGCAGGCGCTGAACATTCCCCTGGCCTTCGTGTTCCGTCGCCAGGCCATGCGGCCGGCCAGCACGGCGGCCCACGCCATACCGAGCAGCGGCGCGCGTCCCCGGCCTGCGGCCGCGGCGGTCCCCGCCGCCAGGGCGCCTGCGCCGCTGCGCCGCCCACCGGCGACGGGGCCTGCACCGGCAGCGGTCGGCACCGATACCTCACTGGATGACATCGCCGCCCTCGCCAACGCCGGGCGCAGCGATGAAGCTCGCGCCGCCTGCGAGCGTTATCTCGCTGCCCACGGGCCGACCGCCCAGGCCTTCTACTGGCTGGGCCTGCTCAGCGACGTGGCCGGGCGCAGCGGTGACGCCCAGGATTATTACCGCAAGACCCTTTACCTGGCACCGACCCATGCCGAGGCCCTGGCGCACCTGGCAGCGCTGCTGGCCGCCCGTGGCGATCTGGCCGGGGCCCGGCGCCTGCAACAGCGTGCCGGCCGTGGAGTGAGCCGTGATGAGCGATAGTCTTTTGCCGCTGAGCGATGCCGAACGGGACGCCGTCGACGACTGCTGGAACCGTATCGGCGTGCAGGGCGACAAGTCCTGTGAGCGCCTGGTCAACCATATCCACTGTCGCAACTGTGAAGTCCATGCTGCGCTGGCCACCCGCCTGCTTGACCGTTTCGCGCTGCAGCGCGATGACAGCCAGCCCGAGGAGCACGGGCTCGAGCAGGACAGCGGCGAGCGCCGCTCGCTGCTGCTGTTCCGCCTTGGCGATGCCTGGCTGGCGTTACCGACCCGGGTGCTCAGCGAAGTCGCCGCCAGCACGCCGATTCATTCACTGCCGCACCAACGCTCCGTGGGGCTGATCGGCGTGACCAACGTGCGTGGCGCCCTGGTCGCCTGTTTTTCCCTCGCCGAGATGCTCGGGCTCGATGCCGGCGAGGCGGTCAGCGAGCGGCGCGTGGTGCCGCGCATGCTGATCTTCAACCTGGCGGACGGGCCGGTGGTGATTCCGGTCGACGAGGTCGAGAGTATCGAGGCGATCGCCGTCGGCCAGATCGTCGAGTCGGCGACCGGCAGCGTGCCGGTGGGCCGTCGTTTCGCCGCTGGCGTATTGCAGTGGAAGGGCCGCAGCGTGACCCTGCTCGACGAACAGATCGTCCAGCAGACCATCGCCAGGAGTCTCGGATGACACCCGATCAGATGCGCGACGCGTCGCTGCTGGAGTTGTTCAAGCTCGAGGCCGAAGCCCAGACCCAGGTGCTCAACAGCGGCCTGCTGGTGCTCGAGCGCGACCCGCGGCATGCCGGCAGCCTGGAGGCCTGCATGCGCGCGGCCCACTCGCTCAAGGGCGCGGCGCGTATCGTCGGGCTGGATGCCGGGGTCAAGGTCGCCCATGTCATGGAGGACTGCCTGGTCGAGGCCCAGGAAGGTCGCCTGCTGCTCAGCCCCGAGCATATCGATGCCTTGCTGCAGGGCGCCGACATTCTGCTCGGCCTGGGCACGCCACCCACGCAGCCCGGTGCGGTCGATCCTGGTATCGACGCGCTGGTGGCGCGCCTGGGTGCGCTGGCGCGGGGGCTGCCGGTGCCGCCGGCAGCACCGGTGAGGGCGCCTGTTGTTGAAACGTTCAGCGCTGAGCCGCCGCAGCCGCCGATCAAGGTGCCCGTCGTCGAACCACCGGTGGCGCCAGCGTCGATCAAGCCGGAATCCAGCGAGCCGACCGGTGAGGGCAGGGCGCGTATTCTCAGGGTCAGTGCCGAGCGACTCGATCACCTGCTGGATATCTCCAGCAAATCCCTGGTGGAGTTCCAGCGCATCAAGCCCCTGGGCGACAGCCTGCAACGGCTGAAACGCCTGCAGGCCACCGCACGCCGGGCGCTGGACGTGGCCCGCGAAGCGCTGCCCAAGGGCGCAGTCGACGCCCAGGCCGAAGCCATGCTGCTGGAAACCCGTCAGGCACTTGGCGAGTGCCAGCAGTTGCTGGCCCAGCACATGACCGACCTGGATGACTTCGGCTGGCAGGGTGGGCAGCGCGCGCAGTCGCTCTACGATGCCGCGCTGGCCTCGCGCATGCGGCCGTTCGCCGATGTGCTGGCCGGCCAGGAGCGTATGTTGCGCGACCTGTCGCGAACCCTCGGTAAGCAGGTGCGGCTGGTCGTGGAGGGCGAGGGCACCCAGGTCGACCGCGACGTGCTGGAGCGCCTCGAGGCGCCCTTGACCCACCTGCTGCGCAATGCCCTGGACCATGGCATCGAAACACCGCAGCGGCGCCTGGCGCAGGGTAAACCTGCCGAAGGGCAGATCCTGATTCGCGCGCGGCACCATGCCGGCATGCTGCTGCTGGAGCTGCGCGATGATGGCGGCGGCGTGGATCTCCAAGCGTTGCGCCGGGCGGTGATCGGGCGCGGCTTCGCCACCGAACAGACCGGCGAGCAACTGACCGAGGAAGAGCTGCTGGCCTTTCTGTTCCTGCCCGGCTTCAGCATGCGCGACCAGGTCACCGAGGTGTCCGGCCGTGGCGTCGGCCTGGACGCCGTGCAGCACATGGTGCGCCAGCTGCGGGGTGGCGTGCGCATGCAGCAGCGCCAGGGCGTGGGTTCGACCTTCCACCTGGAGGTGCCGCTGACCCTTTCGGTGGTGCGCAGCCTGGTGGTCGAGGTGGGCGGCGAGGCCTACGCCCTGCCGCTGGCGCATATCGAGCGCATGACCCGCCTGCAGGCCGAGGACATCGTACAGCTCGAAGGCCGCCAGCATTTCTGGAGCGAAGGGCAGCACGTCGGCCTGATCGCCGCCAGCCAGATTCTCCAGCGCCCGGAAGGCAAGGCCAGCGACAACGGCATACCGGTGGTGCTGATTCGCGACCGCGACAGCCTGTTCGGCCTGGTGGTCGAACGCTTCCTCGGTGAGCGCACCCTGGTGGTGATGCCGCTCGATGCGCGGCTCGGCAAGGTGCAGGACGTATCGGCCGGCGCCCTGCTGGACGATGGCACCCCGGTGCTGATTCTCGATGTCGAGGACATGCTGCATTCGGTGGCCAAGCTGCTGGGCAGCGGGCGCCTGGAGCGGGTCGACCGCAACGCCCGGCAGCTGGCCGGCGGCAAGCGCAAGCGCGTGCTGGTGGTCGACGACTCGCTGACCGTGCGCGAACTGGAGCGCAAGCTGTTGCTGTCGCGCGGCTATGACGTGGCCGTGGCGGTGGACGGCATGGATGGCTGGAACGCCTTGCGCGCCGAGCACTTCGACCTGCTGATCACCGATATCGACATGCCGCGCATGGACGGCATCGAACTGGTCACCCTGGTACGCCGCGACATTCGTTTGCAGTCGCTGCCGGTGATGGTGGTGTCCTACAAGGATCGCGAAGAGGACCGCCGGCGCGGCCTGGATGCCGGGGCCGACTATTATCTTGCCAAGGCCAGTTTCCATGACGAGGCGTTACTCGACGCCGTGGTTGACCTGGTTGGGGAACCGCAAGAATGAGGATAGGGATCGTCAATGACATGCCGCTGGCGGTCGAGGCCATTCGCCGCGCGCTGGCCCAGGAGCCGGCGCACCGTATCGCCTGGGTGGCCGGCGATGGGGCCGAGGGTGTGGCCTGCTGCCAGGCCGACCTGCCCGATCTGGTGCTGATGGACCTGCTGATGCCGGTCATGGACGGCGTCGAGGCGACGCGGCGGATCATGGCGCAGACGCCCTGTGCGGTGCTGATCGTTTCGGTGGATATCGAGCAGTACGTCAATCGCGTGTTCGAGGCCATGGGGCATGGCGCTCTGGATGCGGTCAACACGCCGTCATTGACTGGGCACAGTGGCGGTGCGGTGGAGCTGCTGCGCAAGATCCACAACATCGGTTGGTTGATCGGCCAGAGCAGCATTCGCCAGACCAGCCTTTCAACGGCGTCGCCCAGCCCCTCGGCGGCGCGCCGGCTGCTGGCGATTGGCGCCTCGGCAGGCGGGCCGGCCGCGCTCGCCTTGCTGCTCAAGCAACTGCCCCGTGATTTCAACGCTGCGATAATGCTGGTGCAGCACGTCGACGAGGTGTTCGCCGCCGGCATGGCCGACTGGCTGGCCGGCGAAGCGGCCCTGCCGGTGCGCCTGGCCCGTGATGGCGAGCAGCCGCAGACCGGTGTGGTGCTGCTGGCCGGCACCAACAACCACATGCGCTTGCTGCGCAACGGCACGCTGACCTACACCGAGGAGCCGCGCAGCCATGTCTACCGACCCTCAATCGATGTGTTCTTCGACAGCCTGGTCGAGCACTGGACTGGCGAGGCCATCGGCGTATTGCTCACCGGCATGGGCCGTGATGGCGCCCAGGGATTGAAGAACATGCGCAGCCGCGGCTTTGCCACCATCGCCCAGAACCAGGCCAGCTGCGCGGTGTACGGCATGCCCAAGGCAGCGGCCGAGCTGCAGGCCGCCAAGGAAATACTTGCGCTGGAGCGCATCGCGCCTCGTATCGTCGAGTTGTTTGGCTGATAAACTCATCACTCCCATAGAGACTCGCGCTCATACGGTCCGGAGACCAACATGCAAACCCCACCTCACTCCATGGAAGAACTTGGTTCACGCAAGGACGGCGCGGTGATGGTATTGCTGGTCGACGACCAGGCGATGATCGGTGAGGCGGTGCGGCGCGAGCTGCTGGGTGCGGAGGGTATCGACTTCCATTACTGCTCGGACCCGAACCAGGCCATCGCGGTGGCCGAGCAACTGCGCCCAACGGTGATCCTCCAGGATCTGGTGATGCCCGGTGTCGACGGCCTGACCCTGCTCGGTGAGTACCGCGCGCGGCCGGCGTTGCGCGATGTGCCGATCATCGTGCTGTCGACCAAGGACGACGCGACGGTGAAGAGCTCGGCGTTCGCCGCCGGTGCCAACGATTATCTGGTCAAACTGCCCGATACCATCGAGCTGGTGGCGCGCCTGCGCTATCACTCGCGCTCCTACATGGCCCTGCAGCAGCGTGACGAGGCCTACCGCGCCCTGCGCGAAAGCCAGCAGCAGTTGCTGGAAACCAACCTGGTGCTGCAGCGGCTGATGAACTCCGATGGCCTGACCGGGCTGTCCAATCGTCGACACTTCGACGAATACCTGGAAATGGAATGGCGCCGCGCCACGCGCGAGCAGACACCGATGTCGCTGCTGATGATCGACGTCGATTTCTTCAAGAGCTTCAACGACCGTTTCGGCCATGTGGCCGGCGACGATGCCCTGCGCCGGGTAGCCACGGCGCTGCGCGGCAGTTGCAGCCGCTCCACCGACCTGGCGGCGCGCTATGGTGGTGAGGAGTTCGCCATGGTGTTGCCCAGCACCTCGACCGGCGGTGCGCGACTGCTCGCGGAAAAGGTGCGCCGCGCCGTCACCGACCTGGGCATTCCCCACGACAAGCCCGAGCCGGGCGCGGTGCTGACCGTCAGCATCGGGGTCGCCACCCTGGTACCGCGAATAGGCCAGGCCTTCATGCAACTGGTCAGCCTGGCTGATCAGGGGTTGTACATGGCCAAGCAGGCCGGTCGCGATCAGGTCGGCCTGGTCAACGACACCAGCGCACTGAGCTGAATCAGCCCAGGGCCTCGCCCGGCACCGGCGCTTCGCCATGCAGCATCACCCGGCCACGCCCGGTCTGCTTGGCGCGATACAGGGCTTGATCGGCCAGCGCCATCACCTGCTCGAGCTCGGTGTCGTCCTGGGGCCATAGCGCACCGCCGATGCTGCAGCCGATCTGCAACGGCTGGTTCTCCCACTGAATCGGTGCCACCAGTGCCTGAAGGGTGCGCTCGCCGACCTGCCTGGCCTGGGTGGCGGCGTCATCGGCGGCGACTTGCAGGATCATCAGAAACTCATCGCCGCCCAGGCGTACCACCAGATCGCCACTGCGCAGGCAGCCACGCATACGGGAGGCAGCCTCGCGCAGCACCTGATCGCCTGCCGCGTGGCCGTAGCGGTCATTGACCGGCTTGAAGCCATCGAGATCCAGGTAGAGCACCGCCAGGCCATCCTGCGTGCCCTGGTTGCGCTGTTGCGCACGCGGCAGGAAGCGGGCCAGCGCGGCGCGGTTCGGCAGGCCGGTGAGCGGGTCGTGGTGGGCGCGGTTTTCCAGGGCGTCGAGTTCCGCGTGCTGGTGCGTGAGGCTTTCCACCAGGTGACGGATGGAGTGGCTGAGCCGAGCGATTTCGCGGGGGCTGCCGATCTCCGGGATCACGGTGATTTCGCCGTTGGCCAGACGGTCGGCAGCGCGGGCGATGGTGCGCAACGGGCGGGTCACGTAACTGGCCAGCAGCCAGCCACAGACGGCGAACAGCAGGGCCAGCACCACGCTCCAGGCGAGGATGGTGAGGTGCATGGCCTGCACCGGCGCATCGGCCAGGTGCAGATCCTGGCGGGCGACGACCATCCAGCCCAGGCCCGGGTAGTCGAGGTAGCCCTGGCTTGCCGTCAGGCCGGTGAGGTAGCGCTTGCCATCGGGCCATCGCTGCACGGCCCATTCGCTCTGCCGGGCCGCCGGGTTCTGCATCATCGGCAGGTGCAGGCGCTGGCCGACCAGCTCGCGCGGGCCGAGCAGGATGGTGCGGTCACGGCCGATCACGAAGAACTCCACCTGGCGGCTGTCTTCGATAGGTTTGAGGATCGCCTCGCGCACCTCGTCGGCCCAGGACCACGACAGGTGCGAGGCGAGCACGCCGACCAGGCTGCCGGCGTCGTCACGTACCGGCAGGCTGATATCGACGAACTTCATCGCCTCACCTGTCGGGTTGGGCAACAGCTTGGCCAGCAGTACGGCCTCATGCACGTCGCCGATGAACAGGCCCTGGCTGCCTTCCAGAAACACCGGGCGCTGGGCGATGCTGGCGCCTTCGAGAACGCCGTTGCTGGAGGCCAGCACCCGGCCCTGGGCGTCGGTGAAACCGATCCAGGCGATGGTCGGGAACTTGCCCTGCAGTTCGTCGAGCAGCCGGCGCACTTCGCGGCTGTCGCCCGGCTGGCGCAGGGCGCTGAGGCTACCGATCACCTCCAGCATGCTGGCGCGGCTCTGCATGTCGCGATCCAGGCGGTCGACCATGGTGTAGGAGATTTTCGCCAGATCCCGGCCGATCTCCGCGCGGATGCGCTGGCTCGAGTCGCGGCTGATCAGGGTGCCGAGCAGCAGGCTGAGCAGGCACACCAGCAACACGGTGAGCAGGGCATAGTGGCTACGCAGGCTGTGGGCGCGGAGCATGGTGGCGGGGAATCCTTGGCGCGAGGGCGGGCGGCTGGTTCGAGTATAGAAGGGCCATTGGTCTACAGGTGGCTAGGGTCTGCTCCCGTTTCACGCCCGGCCCTATGGGTTGCGCGGGAAATGACCTCCGCTGTCGTTGCAGGACTTGGCAAGGGACAACCATTCCCGGCGTCCTGCGCCTTACCGGAGGCCATTTCCCGCAGCAACGCGGCTCGTGCTGAAACGGAAGCAGACCCTAACGTGCTGCCAGAATAGCCCGAGTCGGGTATACTCCGCGGCTTTTCCGAAGTTTTACCTGCGAGTGCCGCCAGCCATGGAAATCAACCCGATCCTTAACAGCATCAAGGACCTGTCCGAGCGCACCCAGACTATTCGGGGGTATCTTTGACTACGATCACAAGCATGATCGCCTCGTCGAAGTAAACCGCGAGCTCGAAGACCCGAACGTCTGGAACAAGCCCGAATACGCCCAGAGCCTGGGCCGTGAGCGCTCCACGCTGGCGCAGATCGTCGAAACCATCGACGACCTGACCGGTAGCCTGGCCGATTCGCGCGACCTGCTGGAAATGGCCGTCGAAGAAAACGACCAGGGCGCCGTCGATGACGTCGCCGCCGAAGTCGAGCGCCTGAGTGGCATTCTCGAGCAGCTGGAATTCCGCCGCATGTTCAGCCACGAGATGGACCCGAACAACTGCTACCTGGATATCCAGGCCGGCTCCGGCGGTACCGAGGCCCAGGACTGGGCCAACATCCTGCTGCGCATGTACCTGCGCTGGGCTGACAAGCGCGGCTTCAGTGCCGAGATCGTCGAGCTGTCCGAAGGTGAGGTCGCCGGTATCAAGGGCGCCACCGTGCACATCAAGGGCGAGTACGCCTTTGGCTGGCTGCGCACCGAGATCGGCGTGCACCGCCTGGTTCGCAAGAGCCCGTTCGACTCCGGCGCCCGTCGCCACACCTCGTTCTCGGCGGTGTTCGTGTCGCCCGAGATCGACGACAAGGTGGAGATCGAGATCAACCCGGCCGACCTGCGCATCGATACCTACCGCTCCTCCGGTGCCGGTGGTCAGCACGTCAATACCACCGACTCGGCGGTACGTATCACTCACGTGCCGACCAACACCGTGGTGGCCTGCCAGAACGAACGTTCCCAGCACGCCAACAAGGACACCGCCATGAAAATGCTGCGGGCCCGGTTGTACGAGCAGGAAATGCAGAAGCGCAACGCCGCCTCCCAGGCGCTGGAAGACACCAAGTCGGATATCGGCTGGGGCCATCAGATCCGCTCGTACGTGCTCGATGACTCGCGCATCAAGGACCTGCGTACCGGTGTCGAGCGCAGTGACTGCCAGAAGGTGCTCGACGGCGACCTCGACCAGTACCTCGAAGCCAGCTTGAAACAAGGCCTGTAATACCTTTCGGTTCCGCCCTGAGCAGGGCGGCGACTACCCCGTGATGGAATCCCGACGAACATGAGCGACCAACAACCCGACCAGCAGCAACTGCAACAGGAAGAGAACAAGCTGATTGCCCAGCGCAAGGAAAAGCTTGCCGCCATCCGTGAGCAGGGCAACGCCTTCCCCAACGACTTCCGTCGCGAAAACCTCTGCGCCGACCTGCAGAAACAGTACGCGGACAAGACCAAGGAAGAGCTCGAA
>JAAIGF010042048.1_pt1 | contig 40948 bp, 47 predicted proteins | sample 6487441 | NCBI WGS metagenome assembly JAAIGF01 (sample SAMN13974129, study PRJNA590717) | phyllosphere metagenome | biome: pepper field; feature: multiple bacterial spot infested pepper fields; material: pepper leaves; isolation source: leaves from pepper fields | host: Capsicum annuum ...
AGGAGCGTTAGCGTTCGCCTTTGAAATCGGGAAAATTCCACTAAAATTCGATCCTTTTTCCCGATTTCAACACGCGACCGGAACGAATTTCTCTCGGAGCCTTCTGGCTTCCTACGCCAACGCGACTTTCTCAACAGCCTGAGACGATCGCTATGGCGATCGTCTTTTTGCGGCCTCGGCGGATTTCTTCCGTTTCTGATTTGACTTGCCCGTCACCGCCCTCTAGCATAGAACATAGAAAACGCTTGCCTCGAATACATACAGCGCTTGGGAGGACTCGAATGATTAATCATATGACGATGCTAGGGTTCCGGATGCAGGAGGAAGAAGATTTTTTGCAGCTTGCCAATTATGCGTATGCACACGGCACGTTAATGCAGACGCAGCAAGGCGCTTATGTTCGTTTGGAAGCCGGCGGAGGTGCGGAGTTATGGCTTCAGCTCAACAGCGAGGGTGTCGCGATCGGCATGCACCCACATTTTACCGGAGCCGGGCTGATGGAGATCGGAATCGAAGCGGAAGTGATGCGCGAAGACGCCAATGAAATGGACGGGACGTTTTATGCTTGGGCGGGTCCGGGCAAGCCGGGGGAAGGCTTGTATTCGTTCGTGTTCGATTTGCCTGACCGGGATACTTACGGGCCGTTGACTCAGCCGCTGCTTCAGCATGTGCAGCTGGCGGCTTTTGCGCATGAACTGAACCTTTTTGCCAACGAAGTCGAGTACGAACATTACCAGCTCAGCCAATCGTTGACCGCGCAGATTGTTCCGGCCCGTCATTTTGTGTCGACAGGACTCAACGATAACGGCGGCGAAGCGGTCTCGACAGCCGTGTTCAGCGGAACCGTACTGCGTTCGGGCTGGGTCAAAAACGAACTTAGCGGATCGTATTTTCAATGGGTGCTTGTGCGGACGCTCGGCGGGGATATCGACGTCGTGGCGGACGAACGGCTGGTCGGCGAACGGGAAGTGCGGGAAGGCGATATTTTGAGCGGGACGTTTTGGTTGAGCGGACGATTGGTTGAACAATCTTGAAAGGAGGTTTTTGCAATGGAATTGAAAAGCATCATTCCGATCTTGCGAATTTTCGATGAGGAAAAAGCAAAAGAATTCTATCTCGATTACTTGGGATTTCAAGTGGACTGGGAGCACCGGTTCGAGACGGACATGCCGCTGTACGTTCAAGTCTCGCGCGGACCTATTGCGCTGCATCTGTCCGAACATCACGGTGATTGCACCCCCGGTGCGGCAGTGCGTATCGGGGTAGAAGACTTGCAGGCACTTCACCGCGAGTTGGCGGATAAGTCGTATCGTTCGTCGCGTCCCGGCATTCATGAGAAGCCTTGGGGATTAACAGAGATGGCGCTGACCGACCCATTCGGCAACCGTGTCATTTTTTACGAATAGTACAAGATTGGTCAGGCAGTAATGCAAGGACGATAGCAATCATGCAGTCGAGGGAATCATGCAGACAATGTCGAAAAGTAAACAGGACGTTTTTGGAATATTGAACCGGAGTGTTTAAATCTGTTCGTCCTATCCGAAATTCTATCCAAGGAGGCAATACCCGTGAAAATCGCTTTTCTCATTATCGACGTTCAGCCGCAGCATGTCAGGGACGTCCCGCAAAGCAAGATCGACAAAGCCTGCGAGTACATCAATTACGTCTCGGGCATGCTGCGCGCGGCCGGTCATCCGATCGTACATATTCGCGATATTGAAGGCATGACCGAAGAGACGGCCGATCGTTACGACATCATTGAAGAGATCGTGGTCGAGCCGTCCGATCTGATGGTGACCAAAGAATACTCGAACGCATTTTGGAAAACGAATCTGGAAGAAGTGCTGGCGCAGCAGGGCGTCGAAAAACTTATTTTGGCAGGCTATGCGGCGGAGCACTGCGTGCTGTTCACCTACAACGGAGCGATCGAGCGCGGCTACAGCCCGGTGCTGCTGCAAAACGGTCTGCTCAGTCGTCACGACGATACGATTACCGCAGCTTCCCGCGACCGCAATCTGATCTCGTATACGGCGGTGGAGTGGCTGGCTCAGAGCTAAACAGATGCCCGAATACTGTGAGGCAAGTTGTAAAACGTACAACAATTTCGCAATGAAGCCAGCTGCTCAATCATTCAAGTTGCAGATCATACAACATTTTTGCGTATATTCAGGTGTAAATTAGCGTTTATGAACGAAAATGTTGCAGAATATGCAGCTTGGTCGCTTGAGTCGGTCGTTTTAAGCCGAAAATGTTGTAAAAGTTACAACTCGGCATAGTCACGATTACAGCCGCTGCCAATGTCACAGCTGCAACTAACCGCCAGTCAGCGGCTTTTCCGATACGCCAGCGGCGTCTTTCCTGTCTTGCGTTTGAACAACCGATGAAAAAACTTCATATCGCTATACCCCACAGCCGCCGCAATCTCGGGAACGCTGCGGTTCGAAGAAGTCAACAGCGTACAGGCCGCCTCCACGCGCGTGTTTTGCAAAAAGGTCGAGAAGTTCATGCCTGTCTGCTGCGCAAATACACGGCTGAATTGGCGTTCGCTGAGCCCAACCTGCGCCGCCGATTCTTTTACCGTCAGATTGTCCGCATAACGTTCTTCGATATCACGCACGACGTGTTCGATGGAGGAGCGCGAAGGCGGTGTATCCGTCGATCCGGGCATAAGAGCCTCGCTTTGCGACTGCCGATGGAGCGTCACCAGCATGCGTACGATCAACGCGGTCAGCACGGCTTCACAGCCCGGAAGCCGTGCGGCATATTCCCGGAACAACTCTTTGAACCAGCCTCGGAATTCTCCCGGATCGCGCAGCCGCAGCCAAGGACGTTGAGGTTCGCGGAAAAAGGCCAGCATCTCGGAGGCATCCGGGAAAAAAGTTTGCAATTGCTCTACGTACTCCGTCGGAAACAAACAGTTGTATACGATCAGCTCGCGCCCGCGTCCCGGTGCCGACGGACGGAACACATGCGACGTTCCGACCGGAATAAAAAAGACATCGCCTTGCGAGACGCGCAGACTTTCTTCGCTGATATAGTGAACCCCTGAGCCTTCCGCGATATAAGCAAGTTCGATAAAATCATGCATATGTTCGGAAAGATCGAAATTTTCGGCTGCCCGGTTCACGTAGATCGGCAATCCGTCATCGAAGTAGCTGCTCCCCAGCATTCGGTCCACGCTGCGCTTCATTTTCTTTTCCTCCTTCTTTTTCCCTGTAAACGGACTTTTGCCTTCATGCGTCGATCCTACTATTTTTCCTGTCCGATTGTCCATATACGCCTATCATTTTGTCTGAATCGCCCCCGTTATTTCCTTGCCTATTTGAATACAATGAACCTGAAGATCGAGGAATGAGTCAACGAAACCAAACTTAAAGATCGGGAGGAATTTGGGTTATGCGTTCAACGATGGTGACGGAGCTGCGCTGCGAATATATGAAAAACCCTGTGGGGCTGACGGTTGTCCGTCCGCGTCTGGGATGGAAACTGCTGACGGATCGTCGCAATGTGCGTCAGACGGCCTATCGGGTACAAGTCTCGAAAAGCGGCGGGTCAGCGGATTGGGAAACGGCGGAGAGCCGCGATCTTCTGGTATGGGACAGCGGCCGCGTGGAATCGGACGAAAGCGTCCATGTCGAATACGCGGGGACGGACACGGAATCCGCGCAGCGGTATGTATACCGGGTGCAGGTCTGGGACGATCAAGGAGAAGCTTCGCCGTGGAGCGATACCGCCTATTGGGAGACCGGCCTGCTGGGCGCGGAAGACTGGAGCGCCGATTGGATCACGCCGGCTTCCGGCGAGATCGATCCGCAGGCAAGCGAAACCTTTCTGCTGCGCCGGACGTTCCGGTCGAGCGGGAAAACAGTGACCCGGGCGACGATCTTCGCGACGGCGCTGGGTATCTATGAGCTGGAGCTTGACGGTCGCCGCGTCGGGGACAGTTTGTACGCGCCCGGCTGGACCAGCTACGATCAGCGGCTTCAGGTACAAGCTTACGACGTGACGGAGCAGTTGAACGACGCGGCGGAAAAAGGCGACGGGCACGCGATCGGCGCGGCGCTCGCGGACGGTTGGTATATCGGGCGTTACGGTTGGACCGAGCGCGGCAAACTGTACGGCGACCGCCGCGCGCTGCTGCTGGAGCTGCATATCGGCTACGAGGACGGCACGACGCAGATCATTACCAGCGGGACGGACGGCTGGAAAGCCTTGACCGGTCCGAGCCTTGCGGCCAACCTGTACGACGGCGAGACATACGACGCGCGGCTGGAACAAGCGGGTTGGAGCACGCACGCTTACGACGATGCCGGGTGGAAAAACGTCGAGACGTTGGAGCATTCGAAACATATCCTGATCGGCGAGCAGAGCGAACGGATTAAAGTCACCGAACGCCTCAAGCCGGTCTCCGTCATCCGCACGCCTGCGGGAGAAACGGTGCTGGATCTAGGGCAAAACATGGTCGGCCGTATGGCGTTTTCGATCGAAGCTCCCGCCGGAACGACGGTGAAGCTGCATCACGCCGAGGTGCTCGATCAGGTGGGCAACTTTTATACGGGCAACCTGCGCTCGGCGCGGCAGGAGGTCGTTTATACATGCCGCGGCGAAGGAACGGAAACGTACCGGTCGTCCTTCTCGTTCCAGGGCTTCCGCTACGTGCGTCTCGAAGGGTTCCCCGAGCCGATCGATCCCGGTGATTTCGTCGGGGAGGTCATTCATACGGACATGCAGCCTGCTGGCTTTTTCGAGTGTTCCAATCCGCTGCTCAACCGTCTTCAGCAAAATATCGTTTGGGGACAGCGCGGCAATTTTCTCGACGTGCCGACGGACTGTCCGCAGCGCGACGAACGGCTGGGCTGGACGGGCGACGCGCAGGTGTTTATCCGCACGGCCGCGTTCAATTACGGCGTCGCGCCGTTTTTCGCCAAATGGCTCAAAGATCTGGCGGCGGATCAGCGCGAAGACGGCGCGGTTCCGTCCGTCATTCCGTCCATCATGGAAGAATCGCACCATTCGTCGTCGGCTTGGGGAGACGCGGCGGTCATTTGCCCGTGGACGATCTATCTATGCTACGGCGACAAACGGATTTTGGAAGAGCAGTACGGCAGCATGACCGGCTGGGTCGAATACGTCCGGGCGCAAGGCGAGCAGGAGCTGCTGTGGAACACCGGATTCCATTACGGGGATTGGCTCGGACTCGATGCAAAAGAGAACAGCTACGTCGGCGCGACGCCCAGCGATCTGATCGCCACGGCCTTTTTCGCCTATTCGACTTCGTTGGTAGCCAAAACGGCGGCTGTGCTGGGCAAAAGCGACGACGCCCGCAAATACGAAGACCTGCACGGCCGGATCGTTCAGGCGTTCGCCGACGAGTTCATCACGCCGAACGGCCGCCTGGCCGGACATACGCAGACTTCGTACGTGCTGGCGCTGATGTTCGATCTCGTTCAAGGCGATACGAAGCGGCGGGTGGCGGACGCGTTGGCCGAATCGGTGCGCGGGGAAAAGATGCACCTCACCACCGGTTTCGTCGGAACGCCGTATCTGTGCCATGTACTGTCGGAAAACGGCTACCACGATATCGCGGTGCAGCTCGTGCAGCAGGAAGAATATCCGTCGTGGCTGTATTCGATCCATCAGGGCGCGACGACGATCTGGGAGCACTGGGACGGCATCAAGCCGGACGGTTCGTTTTGGAGCGACGCCATGAATTCGTACAACCATTATGCGTACGGCGCGATCGGCGATTGGCTGTATCGGGCGGTCGCGGGGTTGGATCTGGACGATCAAGTGCCGGGCTACAAACGCGTCGTGCTGCGTCCGAATCCGGATTCCGGCCTGACCCATGCGCGCGCGCAATATGATTCGCCGTACGGCAAAATCGTCAGCGGCTGGACCAAGCGGGACAACGGTGAGGTGGCGTACGAGATCGAATTGCCGCCGAATACGACAGCCGAACTCCGATTGCCGGGTACTGACGGGAAAAAGGTAAAGGTGGATGAACGCGATCCGATAGAAGTGTTAGGAGCGGAGTCGACATCATATGAAAACGGAACCTTTGTGCTCGAACTCGGCTCAGGTCGATACGCGGTGAAGGTAAGCTGAATTTTGTCCAAGTAAAGAACGTTGCTGCCTACGAAGCGGCAGCGTTCTTTTTTATCCTTATGGAGCAGGTTGGCAAGAACGAAAAGTCGAATGGTTAGACATGAGTAAGCACAAAAGGAGGACGAATATGGAAGAATGTTTGATTTGCAGCCGAATCGAAGATATTCAGGCGGGCAACAACCCTTATGTGGTGGCGGAACTCGAAACCGGGTATATCGTGATAGGGGATCATCAGTATTTCAAAGGCTACACGTTGTTTCTTTGCAAAGAACATGTGAGCGAGCTGCATTTGCTGGATCGGACATTTAAAACGAAATATCTGCTTGAAATGAGCGAGGTCGCCGAGGCCGTGCAGCATGCTTTCGGAGCCGACAAAATGAACTACGAGCTGCTGGGCAACGGAGATTCGCATCTGCACTGGCATCTTTTTCCCCGCAGATTGAGCGAACCGAACCCGCGGCATCCCGTCTGGTGGACGAAGCGCGAAGAGATGTACGCCGACGAGGCCAGACCGACGGAAGACGAATTGGCCGAGTTGAAAAGAGTGCTGCAAGAGGAATTGAAGCGGATGGGAGTGGTACAATAGGACAAAACAGCGGGCTTGTCCCGTTTGGCGGGAGGAAACGATCATGATCCAATCTATCGTACATATCGCGCTCGTCGTGAACGATTACGACGAAGCCATTGAATTTTATACGAAAAAGCTGCACTTTACGCTGGTGGAAGATACCTATCAGCCGGAGCAGGAAAAACGCTGGGTCGTCGTCGCGCCTCCGGGATCGGCAGGCACGACGCTGCTGCTGGCCCGCGCTTCCAAGCCGGAACAGGAACCGTTTGTCGGGAATCAGGCAGGCGGACGGGTATTTCTTTTTTTGAACACGGACGACTTCTGGCGCGATTATCGGGAAATGGTGGCGAACGGGATCGAGTTTGTCCGCGAACCGAAAGAAGACGCTTACGGAACGGTGGCAGTATTCAAAGACTTATACGGAAATCTATGGGATCTGCTGCAATTGAACGAAGATCATCCACTCATGCGCCGTTCAAAGGAGTAAATCGATGACAACTTTGGAACAACAGCTAGACAAGCTTGCCTCGCTCGATATCGCATTCCATACCCCGAAGCAGCAAATGATAGATCGACTGACGAAATATTATGATGCGACCTTTTACGAGCAAGACGAATACATGCGCCTGTTGCCGGAGTTGGGTACGGGGCTGTCCGCGAATATCTGGAGATTCGATCTCGAATGCGCGGAAGATACGGACATCTACGAGCAATACATTGCCCGCATGATCGGATTGTCGGAAGGCCGTATCCCGATTTCGGACCTGCACGGCAAATTCGATCCAACCGAAAGCGCTACGCGAATTTCTTTCGTATACGAAGGAAAAAGGCATGACATATCCGCGATGAATCAAGGCGACTGGTTTGATCTTTTTGTGCTCGGAAGCGTGCAAAACATCGTGCAAGGAACGGATCGCCGTTTCGCGCATCACGTTCAAGACCAGACGGTTACGGTCATTTTTTGCAGCGACGCCGCGCAGCAACAATTGCAGAAGCTGACGAACGGAGCTTACGGACCTTTGATCTGATCCGATAGAAAAGGCTCAAAACGGCGAAAACGGTCGATCCAACATCTGCGTCAATTCTTCCGCTTGAAGCAGCGAAGACAGCGGATCGGATTGGAAGTAGCGATTCCACGGCAGGTCAACGATCCGGTGCCGCTGCGCGATGGCTTCGCGATTCCATTGCGGCGCGGATGTCAGATTGTGCGAAGCGTCATAGTTCATCACCAGTACCCATTCGCCCAGATTGGATTCCAATTCCGATTCGTCGACGCGAGCCGAGTCTTGACCGCTGCTCGTGAGGAGATGTCTTAAGGAAGAAGGGAGAGACAGGTTCAGCCGGTCGTACACGGCACGCCCTCCGCGATAATCCGCATTGCCGATCAAGGTGACCCGCGAGCCGCACCAATAGGGATCGGCTAACGTGAACGTCGCAGATTTCGCAAAACGCGCGGCTAATCGACTTCGCAGATCGTGCGTGCGCAGCCGAGCCTGGCGTATCCAGGCTGCGGCTTCTTTTTTGCGTCCGATCCATTGACCCAGCAGATTCATCTCGTCTTCCATTCCGTTGCAAGCGTCAGCCTGAAAAACAAGGGTCGGCGCGATTCTCGCATACGAAGCGTAGGCTTCCGGATTCCAGGTCAAGATGAGATCCGGCTCTAAGCCTAAAATGCGTTCGTGCGAGATTTCGTTATGTTTTCCGATATCCGCGGAGCCTTCGTTCCAGTACGCGTCCAGCAGTCCGCCGTTGTCCAAAAGCGTGGAAGGAGCGCCGATCGGCTGTTCGCCCAATGCCAGCAGATGCCCGATGCTCCAGTCCGTAACGATCCGCCGCGGACGAACGGGCACTTCGATAAGACCCATGAGCGTATTGACGATTCGTGTAGGTTCGGGAACTCTAACAACCGGCGCGCCGATTAGAGAAGAGACGTTTGTAGTTCGAGCTTCGTTTGCAGAGAGACGATGATCCTCATTTCCGGTATTCTCTATTGCTTGCAGATCGCTTAACCATGCGGCGGTCTCTGACGAAATCGTCTGATCGGACTGGCCGGAACTGCCCGGAGCATCGTCGCGTCTGCGATACTGTTCCGGCGAAATGCCGCAGCTCTGCTTGAATTGACGGCTGAATGAGTACGCATTGGCGTAACCGACTTGTTCGGCAATCTCGGTGAGCGTCATGCTTCTGGACAGATGCCCGGTCATATACCGCAAGGCTCGCAGAATGCGTTGGTCTGCGGCATTTGTTGTTTTGGTTTTTTCCGATTCCTGCTGTTGCCTGAGCAAAATATGTACCGATTGATAAACATGCGACATCAGACAAAGCTGATCCAATGCCTTCATTCGATGCCATTGTTCCAACAGAAGTTGGAACGAATGCTTGATTTCCAACAGATCCGAAGGAACGAATACGAGATCCGCCGACTCATTCCGACGTTCGCTGATCGGGTCCGGATACGCGCCTGGGAAAGCATAGTTGAATAGATAAAGCTCTGTCTCCTGCTCGGCTGTAAGTGCAAGCTCCGAGTGGCAAGATACATGGATCGCATAGGCTCCATCGAATGAATGTACCGCGTCGCTGCCAAGCGTCAGATCGCCTTTTCCCCTGGATATAAGCAGAAAAGCCGCCGAGGAGGAACCCGCAAAATGAAACTTCTCGTTCTTTTCCAACCTCTTACGTCGTACATCCAGCAATCTTGCCGGCAATCTATTCCAATCCCGAATCAAACGATCCGCTGAAGAAGCATTTGCCATAGGGGATCCCCCTCTTCTTTATAGTATTTCTTAGATCTGCCGAGTCGCTTTTGACTATCTGCTCATTTTAATTGATAACAATTCTCAACTCAATAGTCATTCCGAAAATTGCCGAATCGGGTATGCGGTATTTCTTTTTTGGGTATTGTTCGGTGTATTTGAGGATTTTATACTGGGACAAGTCGATGAAAACGATTCTCAATAGGTGTCGGCTGCATACATACAAGGATTGGAAGGGGACAAAAGAGAAATATGAGACATACACGTAAACGGGGAATTCTGTTTGTCATGATGCTGGTATCGGCGATGGTTTTGGCAGCTTGTTCGGGAGGCGGCAATCAGGAAGCGCAAGCTTCGACGCAATCTGCGACAATAGCGAATCCGGCAGAAGCGAATGAACATCCAGCTTCCGAAGAAGGCGGCATGCGCAAAGTGGATACGGTTGTGGGCGAGGTGGAACTGCCTACAAATCCGCAGCGAATCGTGGCCGATTGGAATGTGGGTCATCTGCTTGCTTTGGATATTACGCCGATCGCGATTCCGCATACCTTATTTGAATACGGAAAATTCCTGCGCAGCTCGATTCCCGATACGGTAGCCGATCTAGGCGACCATAATGCGATATCGCTGGAGCAGCTCACGGCCGTGCAGCCGGATCTGATCATCACGTTCTCGGCCGACAAATACGAAGCTTACAGCAAAGTCGCGCCGACGCTGGTGTTCGATACCTCGCAATACGACACGATGCAGGATCAGATCACCGCGCTGGGCGAATACTTGAACCGACAAGACGAAGCCGCCGCGTGGAACGCCGAGTTCGACAAACGACTCCAAGCTGCCCGGGAAAAGGTTGAGGCCGCAGTGTCTCCGGGCGATACGTTCACGCTGGTCGACTACAACTGGGAAGGCGGCGTGCTGGTTCTCGGCGATTCGGAAAACCGTGGCGGCAGTGCTTTATACGAGCTTTTGGGCTTGAAAGCGGACGAAGAGGTGCAGAGTCAAATGATCGATAAAGGCGAAGAAAGCTCCGTGATCAGTTGGGAAGTCTTCGACGAATACGTCGGCACTTATTTGCTGGAATTGACGGATGAAGGCGCCGAGCCGCAGCGGCTGCAAAAAGTATGGTCGCAGCTCGACGCGGTCAAAAACGATCGCCGTATCGAACTGGATCTGCGGAAATACTTCACGGCCGATCCGTTCACCGCTATTCTTCAAGCCGAAGACATGGCCGATCTGATCGCTGCCAAAGCCCAGCAGTGATCGGCTTGCTCCATCGAATACAAACCAAAAGCAGACTTTCGCCGCGCGGCGAAGGTCTGTTTTTTTACACGATCAGAAGTGGTACGATGGGAATAAAAGTCATGGGGAGGAGATCGGACGTGCACGACGAAACGCCGATTGAATCGATGCGCTGCATCAGCTACGGCGAAGATCATATGGAGATTGTCCGAAGCGGCGCCGAGGCGATCGAAGCTTTTTTTCTGAATTCGGATAACGCCGGACGGTTGAGCATGCTTTTTTGCCTGGACCGATATTTGGATCCTTGGTTCGGCTACAACCTGCCTTATACGGATCAAATTTTTGAGATTTTGGAGCGCGAAGTGCTTCGGGAGCGGTCGAAAGACGTGAAGGAAGATGCGCTGAACCTGATGTGTATGTATTCGGGGCCGAAGCTGGATATCTTAGCGAAGCAGATCGACGAAGTGGAGCCACCGCTACTCAAGGGAGTCTTGGATGCGCTGGGCAATACGTATAACGCTGAATACATTCCGATCATGCAGCGGTTCCTTAAACATGAAGACCCGTCTGTGCGGGAAATGGCTCAAGAAGCTCTGGAATTGCTGGTTTCGGCGAAAAAATAAACGAACAAAGCAAGGCAAAGTAAGTTCGTTGATAGAAAGAAGGATCTGAATCATGTCTGCGGTACAAACCGAATTGAAAGTGGCTCTATATACCATGTGTCTGGTCGTAGATAGAGATCGCGTGCTGTTGTTAAATCGTCCGGCTGCAAAAGGGTTTCCGGGCTGGATCGCCCCGGGCGGTAAGGTGGATTTTCCTGAAAGTCTTACCGAAGGCGCCGCGCGTGAAGTGTTGGAGGAAACCGGCTTGACCGTGCGCAACCTGGTCTACAAAGGATTGGACGAATTCGTCGATCCCAAGCAGAATTTCCGGTACATGGTGTTCAATTATGTAGCGGAAGAATTTGAGGGAGAATTGTTGGAAAACCCGCCGGAAGGCGAGTTGAGATGGGTTTCGATTCAGGAAGCGTCAACGTATCCGATGCAGGACTGGTTTAAGCGCCGATTGTCGTTCTTTTTCGATGAAGGGACGTTTGAGGTGTACGCCGTTTACGATCAGGAGACGAATACGACACTGAAGGAAACGGTCAAGCGAACGTAAACATGTAAACATAAATATGTAAATGAAGAAGCGGGTGGGACAATGGGTTATATCATGGAGCTGCGTAAGCTGGTCGGCAACCGACCGTTAATTATGGCGGGCGCGTGCGTGATCGTGGAGCAAGGCGGAGCGGTTTTACTGCAAAAAAGGACGGACAACGGCTTCTGGGGACTTCCCGGCGGAGCGCTCGAACCCGGCGAGTCGATGGAACAGGTGGCGCGGCGCGAGCTGTTGGAGGAAACGGGGCTCACGGCCGGAAAGTTGGAGTTGCTGGAGATTTTTTCGGGAGAAGGATTGTATTATCGATATCCCAACGGGGATGAAGTACATAATGTAATCGCGGCTTATGGTTGTCAAGATGTTCAGGGGCAAGCTTTCGCGGATGGGGAAGAAGGCTCGGAAATACGCTTTTTCCCTATTGACGCGCTGCCACCTATCGATCAATGGAACCCGGCTGATCGTCCCGCATTGAAGGCGTATCTGAGCAGGCTGTAGAATCGCGAACATTAAGCCGAAATAGGAGGAACTGCTGATGAACCTGCACGCCAACAAACGTCTTCAGCTTGCATTGACGGTGCTGTACCCTATCCTGATCGGAATATTTTTTATATGGATGCAATCCGCATTTTGGCTGCTGGCGGTCGTGACCATGTTGGTCTACTGTGCGCTGTGGAAAAACATCGGATACGTGCTGCTGTCGAATCTGCTGCTGCTCGCGCTATCGATCGGCCTGTGGGTGACCGAGGTCGATTACATGCAGATGGGCAGCGTGCGGGAGACTCGGGCCTGGCTGCCTTTTGCCTACATCCTATACGGTGCGTTCTGCTTGATCCCGTCCATACTGCTCGTTCCGCTCCGCAATCTACTTATCAAAAAAGACCGTCAGCGTCACTTATAATCGAAGAAGGGAGATATCTTGGTCAAGCTACTAGCGTGGGCAAGGTAACAATACGATGGGATATACGTTACAAGGATTTATCGGTTCAGCGCCTGTGTTAAAAACATTGGGTGTCCGTTTTCAGACAGCGAAGATCATTTCTTTATCGGACGAACAGGCGCTGGTTCCGTTGGATGACGCTCTGCAAAACGAAATCAATCAGGCCGCGAATCAACTGCTGGAACCGTGGGATATATTGACGGAACAGATCGAGTCGGTAGGCTGCGAAATGTCCCGGCACGGAATCGTCGCTTATGTGGAAGCCGATTATTTCGGAGGCAGGGGCGATCAATCCTGCATAGTATGGGAAAAAGGAAAAGAGCAGCTGAGAGAAACACGGACAGCAAAAGCGATTAATCATGCGTTGAAGCTGCTCGGCGTAGTCTGTTCCGCAAATGCCGTCGATGAGTTCGATACTGTTCATCTGGGGCGACATCGCCGTGTAGAGGGATGGGTTGAAGATCAACAGCATCAGCTTCCAACCTTGCGAATTTGCGATGCAAGAGAGAATCAGGACCGATTGGCTGAAGCCGTGGACTACTTTTGGAGCCGTTGGGGCGACGAGTCGACGTTTGACTTTTACCGGGATTGTATCGAGCGTTCTTGCGATACCGAAGCCGATCTGCCGCGATTCTATCTATTGACGGATGGAGGAAAAGGTTCGATCGCCGGAGGCTATGCCTTGCTGCGCAGCGACTTGAACAGCAGACAGGATCTGTGCCCGTGGCTGGCTTGCCTGTACGTCGAACCTCATTGGCGAAGCTTGCGACTGGGCAGCTTGCTGCTTGATCATGCGGCTAACGAGGCAAGAGCCAAAGGCTATAACAGCCTGTATTTGTGTACCGATCTTGAAGGTTATTACGAGCAGTACGGCTGGAGCCATATCGGAAAAGGATACGGAATCGACGGTGCGGAAACGAAGATTTATCGGCTTCAACTGAACAATTAGATACAATAATAGATGGGGTTACTTGGAAATCGAATAAAAAAGAATATGAAAAAGTTTGCATCCTTTTGCTTGATCGCTGCGTATATTTCCCCTGTGAGTCCAGATACTGGAGGAACATAGAAAAGTTACAGGGGGAATTGAAGATGAAAAAAGGATTTTTGGCAAGTGTAGCGATCTGTTCGTTATTGGTGATGTCGGCGTGTGGGAATGATACAAAAGAAACGACCGAAACGCCTGCGGAGCAAACGGCATCGCAGCCAGTTGAGCAGAAGACGGAAACCGAAGCTGCAACGCCGGAAGTGGAAGCAGCTGCGGAGCCTGAGGTTGAAGAGGTTGTCGTTGAGGAAGAGACGGAAGCGGCGGAAGTTGCAACATTAGCCGATATCTCAGATTCTGATATATCGGAAGCCGACATGCAAAAGCTTGATGATTATATGCTTGCATATGAAACGGCGGTTGGCGGACTTGAGCCGGCTATGGTGCAAATGATGGATGCGATTAATGCCGTTCGGAACGGCGAGTCGGATATCGATACGCTTATCTCCGAACTGACTTTGACTACCGAATCATTTACTCAGATCCGCACTCAGTTTGAAGCCGTTCCTGTACCCGAATTTGAACTTCAAGTCTTGAACGACAAGTTTTCCGAACTTCATGAGCATACGCTGACTGCGATTATTGCAGGACAAGATGCCAATGCGTTGACAGTTGAAGCTTTTCAGACGGAAGATGAAGATACGTTGAATAAAGCGTTGGATGCTTTTAATCGCATGGCGGAAGAAGGCGCAGCGATCAGCGCTATCTCCGAAGAATTTGCGGCTGTAGGAGAGTAATCAAAAATGAAAAAAATAACTTTGTTCAGTATGGCGATCTGTTCGCTGTTAGTGATGGCAGCCTGCGGGAACGACGCGCAAGAAGCAACCGAAACGCCTGCGGAGCAAACGGCATCGCAGCCAGTTGAGCAGAAGGCGGAAACCGAAGCGGAAGTGCCGGAGGTTGAAGTGGTTGCAGAGACCGAGGTCGAACAATCGGTAGAAGAAACCAAAGTGCTGTCGGATAATGATTTCAACCTGTTGCAAGATTATTCATCAAAAATGAAGGTGATTACAGCATCCATACAGCCTGGATTACAAGCTTTGGAACAGGTCGTTGATTATACGAATGCAGGTGATCTAGAAACTGTAATCAACCAATATAATATTGCTGGTGAAATTTTTTTGAGTGCAGAACAAGAAGCGCAACAACTTCACGTGCCTGAATTGGAGTCGAAGGAACTCGAGGGTTTGGTAAACGAATGGCATCAAGCAGTTGTTGCGACTACAAGCTACGGCGCAGAAGCTATGAGACTTGCATCCGAAGGCTTTGAAGAATCTGATCAGGAAAAGCTTAGCGAAGCAGATGTGGTAGGGATGAAATTCCAAGAATCAGCTGCACAAATTGATGTAATGATAGATAAAGTTACGCTATTTATTGACGAAGCTGAATAGTTTAACGTGAAGCCAAGCATCAAGTTGATTCTGTGACTGATTGCTTGGCTTTTTTGAATCCAGAAATGCTTGCAGAAGAGAAGGCTTAAGCTTCCACTATTTTCTCATGATGATATGATCATATTTAGAAGTTGTATCCAAGAGGAGGAATCCCCATGCCTTGGCCTATGGTTCATTTAGCCGTTGCAGCGGTCATCATGCCGGAACCTTCCGCCGAATTGCTGCTCGGAAGCCTGGCGCCGGATGCTGTGCATGTTCGCAGCGACGATCGCGGCGAGAAAGCGAAGACGCATCTGATGATCGTCGAAGGCGAGTTTTTGACGGATGAACAACTGTACGACGTATTCCAAGCCAATGCAGAACGTGTTAAGGCTGACCCGGCATTCCTGCACTATCTGCTCGGCTACATCGCCCATATCTATACCGATCGACGCTGGACGTTTGAGATCTATCCCGGTTACGAAGCTCATTCGGATGGTCGGAAGCAGTATCATCGCGAAGTGAAGCGGATTGAATTCATGCTGCTGCAAGACAAGCCGGGTGCTCAGGAATGGTTGCATAAATTGAAGGAGAATCGAGCATTACCATTCGGCGGGTTATCTGCGGAAGAAGTACATACCTATCGCGATATGAAGCTGCTCGGCTTACAAGGAGAATCGGCTGCGGAGTCGGAATCCCCGCTTGAGGTGTTGTCACCCGAGAGGCTGGAACAATTTATTCTGACAACCGGACAAGATCTTCGTCAATTATTTGCAAAATGGGGAATCGACCCAATCGCGATCAGCTGGGAGCCTCTCAATCATTAGAGGGAGCGATCATCGTTGGCAAAAAGGAGGGAAAGTCCGATGGAACCGTCGAATGAACGGGATACGGAAGAACACGCGCTTTTAAAAATAGATAAAGCTTACACCCCCTTCTTGCTCAAAGCGATCGAAGCCGTGCAGCGTACAAATTGGGTGGACAGCTATGACTTGAACCGGGTCCATATCTCCATGCGCAAAGATCGCTATCAAGGCAGGGATTGCATCGTAGTTCGTTTCTACGCGGCTGACCTGACGAATGTTAATTGGATGGAGGTTACGTCTGCCGACATCGGAGGGGCGCGCGTCTATATGGAAGCAGCCGGACGAGCCGTGCTGCATATTGCGATCGAACACTGACCGGGAGTTTTCAAGGGAAAAGGAGGTTCGTATGCGTCTATTCCAGCAGAAAGATATCGCGCTGCGCACGCTTGAATTGGAAGATGCTCCGCTGCTGCTCAAATGGTTGACCGACCCGGCTGTTTTGGAATGGTACGAAGGACGTGACAATCCGTATGATGCAGATCGGGTGCAGCAAGACTTTTATGGGGAAAACGAAGGAGAAACGCTCTGTCTTTTGCTATGGAGAGATCGGCCGATCGGGTATGTGCAGTTCTACCCGTTGGAGGACGAAGAGCGTGAGCTGTACGGATATGCGGACGGTCCGGCAACGATTTATGGCATGGATCAGTTTATCGGAGAAACGGAGTATTGGGGACAAGGCATCGGAACGCGGGCGATCGCGTCGATTACCGACTATTTGTTCCAAGAGCGCGGTGCGGATAAGCTCGTGATGGACCCCCAAGTACGGAATGAGCGGGCGATAAGAGTATATGAAAAGAATGGATTTGCTCGAGTGAAAAGGTTGGAGCAGCGAGAGCTGCACGAAGGGGAGTTTCGAGATTGCTGGTTGATCGAGAAAAACCGACCTAACGGCGAAACGAATTGATCCTTGCGGCAGATCGGAGCGACAGTCCGGCTTGAATACGAAAAAAAGGCGGTGCCGCGATTAAATCTGCGCAGTCCCGCTCTTTTTGATTAAGCTTCATTTTCCCAATCAGCCCGAATCTGCTCAACCATAATGGTTGCGATTTGCTCGGGTGTCAGCGTATCAACGGCTACGGTGCGATGATTATCGGCGTAGATCAATTTTCGACTATTGAAAAGTTCTTCGATCTCTTCCAACGAACGGCTTTGCAGAATCGGTCGGGTATCGATCAAGTCTTCGAAGCGTTCTTTCCACGATTCCCAGGCCAGATCCAGATGGTAGACGATGCCGTTGTCGAGACAGGCGCTGCGAATTTCTTCTTGCATGAATGATCCGCCGCCGAGCGACACGACCTTTTCGCGCGACTTCTGGCATAGCTCGACGATGTACTCTTTTTCCATCTGCCGAAAAGCGGGTTCGCCCATCGACTTGAAAATTTCGGTAACGGGCATGCCGTGTTTGCGTTCGATCTCCTGGTCGGCATCGAGGAATTCGCGGCCGAGTTTCTCAGCAAGCAGTTGGCCGATCGTCGTTTTGCCTGCGCCCATGAAACCGATCAGAATGATGTTTTTTTGATTGAGCGGAATGTTGATATTCATCATAATAATTACCGTACCCCTTTGCCGCTTTACATGAAATAAGTATGTTCATTATAGATTGTAGATCTTGGGTGAGCAAGGAGCAACGGGAAGACTGGAGGAATAACGCTGGATCCGGTACATCATCCAGGACACGTATTCGAACAATAGGGAGAGAATCTTTTATGACAAAAGAAATCGAAATACGTTTGAAAAGTTTGGGGATCGAACTGCCGGAAGGAAGCTCGCCTGCTGCGGCCTACGCCAACGCGGTTATCGTGAATGGTTTGATGTTCGTAGCGGGCAAAGGTCCGACCGGAGGCCCGAAAGGCAAATTGGGGGAAATGTATACGACGACGCAGGGATACGAGTTCGCGCGACAAACCGGAATCGAGATTTTGGCGGTGCTCAAAAGCGAGTTGGGATCTTTGGATCGCGTTAAACGGGTCGTCAAGCTGCAAGGCTTCGTCAACGCGACGCCTGAATTCGAGGAGCATCATAAAGTGCTGGACGGCTGCTCCGAGCTGATGGTCAACGTGTTCGGCGAACGCGGTTCGCATGCAAGATCCGTTTTCGGTGCGGTATCGGTACGCGATAATTTGCCGATCATCGTCGATTCGATCTTCGAGGTGGAGTAGCAGAAAACAAAGGAGGATTTTCAAATGGAACGTAAAAGATACGAAACAGGTTCCCCTTGGGAGCCGATTGTCGGCTATAGCCGTGCGGTGCGTGTAGGGAATACGGTGGAAGTCGCGGGAACGACCGCGATGAAGGACGGGCAAGTAGTCGGCATCGGCGATCCTTATCGGCAGACGGCGGAAATTCTCAAAACGATCGAAGAAGCGCTAACGCATGTCGGAGCCAAGCTGGAGCATGTCGTCCGTACCCGCATGTTCGTCACCGACATCTCGCAATGGGAAGAAATCGGCCGCGCCCACGGCGAAGTGTTCCGCGATATTCGACCCGTGGCGACGATGGTGGAAGTGAAAGCGCTGATCGACCCGGAACTGCTGGTGGAGATCGAAGTGCAAGCGATCGTGACGGAGGAATAACTATGCCCCATCCTCTCCCTACCGCCAATTTTATTTAATCGGAATCTATTCGGAAAACAAAAAGAGAGTTCGATCTGCGAATGCAGCGAACTCTCTTTTTAGATCCGATTAATCTTTTATTCGTACTTGTACTCGAGAAACTCGCATTAACTCTTTGCTTGCTCTTCCGCGACTTCGCCGGATACCTGCGTGAAGCGTCCCAACAGTGCGCGGATATCGCTCGAAGACTTCAGGCGGTAGCGGGCCGCGGTCACTTCTTTGCCGATTTTCACGGAATAGGCGTCTTCCGGCAGCGCCGCGAACATGTCTTCGTCGGTCCGGTCGTCGCCGGCGCCGAACACGAAGTCGAAATGTCCTTGACTGAGAACCAGATGCGCCCCGTGGCCTTTGTTGACGCGGGTGTCTTTCACTTCGATGACTTTATTGCCGTCCAGGACGCCGACGGTCATCGATTGGGTGATCGACATGAGCGCTTCTTTCAGCTCGTTGCGTTTTACGGCCGCGATATCCGGTTCGGATTGGCGATAATGCCAAGCGATCGAATAATCTTTTTCTTCGATCAGCGAGCCCGGCGTCCGGTCGGTGTACGTCTCCATGATCGGACGGATCGCTTCTTTCCACTCGTTATCGATATTGAGCGTCATCGTCCATTCGCCGCCCGCCGGACGGAACCAGAGTCCGTGCGCCGCGACGATGCTGAGGTTCAAGTCTCCCAACCACTTTTGCGCCGTGAAACGATCGCGTCCGGTAATAATGACGACGGTGTTTTTCGGATCTTCGGTGAGCGTGGTCAACAGCTGCTTGAGTTCGCGGTCCGGACGCGCTTGATCCGGCGTCGGCTTGAAGCCGACGAGCGTTCCGTCGTAATCCAGAAACAGCACGCGCTTTTCCGCGGTCCGATACGCCAGGTCGAGTTCCGACGAGGCGGAAGTCAGGCGGTCCAGCGGCTCGGTATGGATCTTCTCTTCCGGCGAACCCTGAAGCGTGCTTAAGAACTCTTCCGCCCAGAACTTGACGTTATAGCGCGAGATGCGGCGGTGCATGTTTTTGTTGCGGTCCATTTTGTCGTCTTCCGGCATTTCGAGCGCCATCTTAATTCCTGCTGCGATCGCTTTGTGATCGTTCGTGTTGACGATCACGGCTTCGCCGAGTTCGCTGGCCGCGCCGGCCGTTTCGCTCATGACGAGCATGCCTTTGTAATCGTTACGCGAAGCGACGTATTCCTTGGCGACCAGATTCATGCCGTCGCGCAGCGGAGTGACGAGCAGCACGTCGCTGTGGCGATAGAACGCGATGAGGTCGTCTTGGGATACGGTGCGGAAAAAGAACCAGACCGGCATCCAGTTGAACGTGCCGTATTCGCCGTTTACTTCGCTGACGAGCTCCTCGATCTCCCGCTTCAAGTTGTCGTATTTCTCGATGCCGACGCGGGACGGAGCGATAATCAGGTTGAGGCGCACCTTTTCCCGATATTCCGGATAGTTGGCGAGGAATGCTTTGAACGCCTTGATGCGGTCCGGAATGCCTTTGGTGTAATCCAGACGGTCGACCGAGATGATATTGCGCACGTCTTTCGTGCTTTTCACGAAATCCATCGTTTCCTGCGACGCGTTCTCGCGGGTCGGCGTGTTGGCGAAGTAGTCGTAGTCGATGCCCATCGGGAACGCGTCTACCTGCACGATATGCGACTCCAGCTGCATTTTATACAGACTATGTTCATGTCCGAGCAAGCGGCGCACGCTGCTCAGGAAGTGGCGCACGTAATCGTACGTATGGAAGCCGATCAGATTCGCGCCCATCAGGCCTTCGAGAATCTCGGTACGCCAGATCATCTGGCGATAGATCTCGTAGGACGGGAACGGAATATGCAGGAAGAAGCCGATCTTTACGTCCGGATGGTTTTCGCGAATCATTTGCGGCAGCAGCATCAGTTGGTAATCGTGAATCCAGATCGTGTCGTTCTCGCCGATCAGCGGATCGACAGCGTCGAAAAACTTGCGGTTGACGCGTTTGTACGCTTCCCACGTCTCGGATTTGTATTCGACAGCACTGGTAAAGTAGTGGAAAAGAGGCCAGATCGTTTCGTTGCAGAAGCCGTGGTAATATTCTTCGACATCGTCGGAGGTAAGCGGCACGGATAGACATTTATAGTCTTTTTTCAGCGTGGAAGCAATCGAAGACAACTCCTCCTCGCTTAGGTCGTCCTGCGCGACGCCGGGCCAACCTGCCCAGATCGTGTCGCCTTGCTCATGGTAACTTTTAAGTCCGGTAGCCAGACCGCCTATGCTTTCTTTGTAGTCCAGGCCGGATTCGTTTTTGGAGACGGTGACGGGAAGACGGTTGGATACGAAAATCGTTTTGCTCATAGGATGGACCAGCTCTCCTTCTCGGATAATGAATGTGGGATAATTACAGGCGTTGAAAAATGAGTGAAAGAAATGCACGGTTTTCAACAATTCTTCAGTTATTACCCGAAATAGGCCGTCGAGACGCAAGTGAGTAAAGGATCAATCGGATAAGCGTCGCCGTTGTGGACCCCATAGAACTTTTTTCCAAAAACCTGCGTCTATAAAGAAGACTCTGCTTATCGTTCGATTCGAAGGAGGGAAAAAGATGCGAAAAGCATGGAAAATTGCAATCGCTCTCACGCTTTTGTTGATGACGCTGCCGGTCGCTTTTCCGGTACAAAAAGCCGCGGCTTGCAGCTGTTTGTTACCGGAAAACGCAACAGAGGCTAAAGAAGAAGCGGCTGCGGCGTTTACGGGGACGGTCAAAAGTATCGGAGAATTCAAAAGCGATCGGAAAGAAGCCTACTATGCCGCAACCTTGAGCGTGAATGAGAGTTGGAAAGGCATGGACGAACCGGAAACGGTCGTGTACACGAGCTGGAGCAGCTGCCAGTTCGATTTCGAGAAAGGGAAAACGTATCTGCTGTATCCGTATGAACATGACGGTCGGTACGAAGTCACCAACTGCGGTCGATCAGGCGAAGTGACGCAGGCGAACGCGGACGTCATGAAGGATTTGCAGGAGCTTGGATCAGGTACGAAATTCGAAGCTCCGCCGGATCGCGCGAATGCCGAAGAAGCAGCGGCGGCGGAAACGGAACGAACAAGAGGACTTTCCTGGCTTCCGGTTACGCTCGGAGGCGTCGCTCTGATCGGGATTTTCGTAGGAGGATGGATTGTCGTTCGTAGCCGCAAGAATTAACAACAAGCATAACGGAGGAGAATAGACATGAATCAATTATCGACCGAATACCGGATTCGCGCCGCGGAAAAAAAGGATATTCCTTTCTTATGGGATATGCTGTTCGAGTCGCTGTATGTCAAAAAAGGAGAAAAGCCGTTCGAGCGCAGCGTTTTGGAAGAGCCGTTTATGAGCAAGTATATGAAAGGCTGGGGACGCGAAGGCGACTTCGGCGTGATCGCCGAAACGCTGGACGGCGTGCCGCTCGGATCGGCGACGGCGCGGATTTTTCCGGAACACGATCGAGGCTTCGGTTACGTAGCGCCGGACGTGCCGGAGCTTGGCATGGCCTTGACGCTTGAAAGTCGGGGAAAAGGAATCGGCAGCGCCTTGATGAGCGGGCTGCTGGACGGGCTGCGGGAGCGAGGAGTGAAGCGGGCGTCGCTCAGCGTCGATCCGGATAACGCGGCTGCCGTAAAGCTGTATCGACGTTTCGGGTTTCAGGAAGTCGGGTGGGAAGGAACCTCGATGACGATGGTCGCGAATTTATAATCCGCAAACGAAAAAATCTCTCCTTGCAGCGATCGGCTTTTTGCCGCATCGCCTGCTTCAGGAGAGATTTTTCGTTTATCGTCGGCATGACGCGAATACTTACTTGTTTCTACGATACGCTTCAATCTGCAAAGCCTTGATCGAATCAGACAATTCCGGAGCAGGCCCGTCTATTTGCGCATCGCGAATCACATCCGGAATCGATAAACTGCAAACCGGCGACGGCGCGGCGCCGAGTTCCCGCATCCATTCCGACAATTGGGCCGAAGAACTTGCGTAAACGATTCGTCCCAACCCGACCCAGGCATGAGCCGCGGCGCACATGGGACAATGCTCGCCGGAGGTGTAGACGGTCGCTTGCGCCCGTTCGTCCGGCGTCATGTGCTCGGCGGCCCAACGCGCCAAAGCGAACTCCGGGTGCTGCGTCTGATCGCCGCCGGATACCCGGTTGTAGTCTTCTTTGCGCACGCGGCCTTTTTGGTCGACCAGCAAAGATCCGAAAGGATCGTTGCCGTCGGCCAATGCTTCCCGCGCAAGTTCCACGCAGCGTTCCAAATGCTCCATATCTTTTTCCGAAATCATGATCCCGTCTCCTCCTTCGGTGTAAAGCTTCCAAGCACGATACTGCCTAAAATCACGATAATCCCTATCCATTGATACCCGTTTACCGCTTCGCCCAACACGATCGAAGACATCAGAACGGCGATAGGAAGCTCGGACGACGTCATGATCGAGCCCGTTCCCGGACCGATATGCGGCATGCCGATCGAATACAGCAGCGGCGGGAGCAGCACGCCGAATATTCCGAGCACCAGACCGTAAGGCGTTAATGCGATCAGCACATCCGGGTCGAGCAAAAAGGCCGGAGGGAAGCAGGTGAATACGGTCATCGTGGCTCCGCTCGAGAGAAAGGCGCTTTTTAATACAGGCGAAGCGCTTTTCCCTACAGAGCCGCTGAGCAGCAAGAACAAGGCGAACGTCGAGGCTGCCAACAAGGCCCATAGCGTTCCTTGCCAGGAGACGGAAATCGTTTCTTGAGAAAATACGCGGGCCGCAAGCAGCGAGCCGACCAGCAGAATGCCGATCAGGACGAGCTTGCGCCGGGTCGGCTTTTTCTTATGGAACAGCCATTCGTACAAGCTTCCGATCCAAATGAACTGGAACAAAAGCACGATCGCCAGCGAAGCGTTCAGCGTCTGCAAGGACATATAGTAAAAGATCCCCGTAAGGCCGAAAGGGATGCCGGAAAGCAGGAGCTTGACGATCGTTTTCGAATCAAGGCGTTTCTTTTTGATGAACATCACACCGATCCAACTGAGTACCGCACCGAAAAAATATTGCACTCCCGTGACTTCGTGCGGGGAGAAACCGGCATTGTAGGCCAACTTCACAAAAGTAGAGAGAATGCCGTAACAGCAACCTCCCAGAAAAACGATCAATGAATAATGCCAGGTTCTCATCGGAATCCTCCTTAAAAGAATGCGAAACAGCAAAAAGAATGCAAAAAAGCCACACCAATACCCAAAGGCATTCGTGTGGCGAAAATAGGGATGCATCCCTAGAAAAATCCACGACCGTTCGATTTTAGTATGTCGTTAACTTGCGGTATTCATTATAAAATCGAAGAAGGAAGAATGTCAATGCCCGCAACCTTGTCACAAATTAGTGAACGTAAGCGAATCGTGCGGGGCAAAGTGGTATCCTGAAGCATGAAGAAGAATACGATAGCGAAAACGGAGGATTTGCCATGGCGCGATATGTGAAAGAAAAGAATCGGCAGCCGATCGAAAGGAGTCTGCGATGAGCGGCGCACCGTTGATTCTCAGCCTTCGTCCGGGTCCGTATGCGCGCTTGATCGAAGGGACGAAGCGGCACGAATTCCGGCGGCGTTTTCCGGATGAAGCGACATCGGCCTTTTTATATCTGGCTGCGCCGATCTCTGCGGTTGTGGCTTACGCCGAATTCGGTCGCCCGATCATCGGAACGCCGGAAGAGCTTGCTGCGATTGCGGAAAAAGACGAAGCCGGTTCCTATGCGGATACGCTCGATTATTTCAAAGGCGTGTCTAAAGGATATGCGCTCCCTTTGCTGTCGCTGCGCGAGATTGAACCGATGCCTTTGACGGAACTCCGCGATGTATTCGGCTTCCGGCCGCCGCTTTCTTATCGTCGCGTAGAAGCCGGGTCTGCACTTGAGCATGAGTTGAACAAGAAGTTGGAGAACCAACCCTAAGCATACAGAGTAGGAACTGGAGAAGAGAGGCTTGCCGGTCATGGATGACTTTACAAAAAGACGGATCGAAAAGGTTATACGGCATTACATGGAAAGCACAGCCGAGGAACAGCTGCGTAATCGTCGAAGCATCGGCTACGCGCTGGAAGGCGACGAATTGACGTTGGTCGAGCAGCGCCCATCCAAAGACGGTACGCGATGGGTCGAACTGCCTGTCGCCCAATTCCGTTTGGACGCCGGAGGTTGGCGCGTTTACGGGCTGGACAGCGGCGGACGCTGGCATTTGGTGCCGGAGATCGCGGCGAGCGAACATTTCGAAACGCAGCTCGCTCGGGTGACGGAGAACGATTTGGGGATTTTTTAACACGGATAAAGGAGCTGGCACACAATGACGGATCACGCAAACGAATTTCGCGCATTATGGCAGACCCTCGTAACGGACAGCGGCCAGGCGCCGACCGTGCAGGGCGAATTGATTCGTGCGGTAGGCCGTATGCGCGATGAAGCTGAGCGAAACGGCAATGCCAACTGGGACGAGGGCTATGAGTTGTTCGATGAATTGAGCGATTATACGGTCAAATGGTGCAAAAGCCGTCCGTAACCCATCCCGAAGCCGCATGATCCGAGGCAATATCGGTAATCGTGTAGTGCGATAAACAACCAAACTGATGATCGCTTTCAAATAAGTGTACATATCCAGTTATTTTGCATGGCCCGCGATGTTCTTTTTATATAACTACGTATATCCATTTATTTGTGACGAAAAAGTACCCAGAAGCCAAAAATATAAGATTTAAATGGACATATGTAGTTATTTACTCGAAAAATGAAAATCCAGACGAAATAAATGGATATACGCAGTTATTCTCACTTCACGCAGCCATATTATAAGTATAAGTAAAAGAAGCCGGGCATCCGCCCGGCTTTTACATATTAACCTAACTAAAACCACCCCACAAAGATCCTGTCTGAATGAAGCATGCAGCGGAGGGAGAAATTCAGTGAAAGACGCCTTTGAGCAAGGAAAGCTTTAGGCTTTCTTTGCGAGACAGCGTCTTGTGAAACATTTCGAAGAAATGCACTTCGGAAGCCTATGCTTGTAATTTATCCCGCAGCGCCCAAAGCTTCTTCCAACGAATAGGATCTTTACTCACCCTTCTCAAAAAACGCATCTCCGCCTTGCAGCCGATCCACGAACCTTTGCAGCCATACATAATACTGCTCCGCATGCCGCATTTTATGCAAATCCCTTAGCGCTTCCTCGCGTTCGTCAGCCGAAGTCTCCTCCGACAGTACGATCTCCGACAGCTCGGGCGTCACCTCGCGAATGCTCGCCAGCATCACGTCCACTTCGCGCTGCAGCTTGGCCCCGAAGAAATTTCGGAATGTGCGGAAAAAGTCGGTCTCGGCGACATACTGATCTTTGCGATCGCGTTTTTCGTCAAGTTTGTAAATCATTTGCGACTCGGTCAGTGAACGTACCGCGTAGCTCATATTGCTCTTGCTCATATTCATATAGTCCTTCATTTCTTCCAGCGTCATCGGCCGGTCTTCGAAATACATAATGCCGTAGAGCTGACCGAACGAATGATTGACGCCGTACAGATCCATGGTTGTCGCAATCGATTCGATTACTTTTTTACGCAGCTCACTCCGCTGCGGCGATACGGAAGCGGTCGGTGTCGTCTCCATCCATTTCTTTTCCACAATGTCACCCCTGGACCGAAATTGGGACCCTTTAAGGTCGATTTATGCGCGCTCAACTTTTACAAGACTGCCTGACGATTTTACATTCGGATAATCTGCGTTTTTCAATTCGATTGTACAATCATGTTTGTACGGATCGCAAGTATCAACATCACAACCCCGAAATGAAGCAGTCATCAAAAAAAATTGAACATAGAGGAGTTGGAGTTTTGCGTCTGAAAGCATTCAGAGAAGGAGAAGCGGTTCTCTTCACACTGCCGGCTCTCGTGCCGCTGCTGGTATTCTGGTTCGGGCCTCTCGGTTACATCGTCTATCTGAGCTTTACCGAGTGGGATTTCATGAGTCCGGAGAAATTGTTCGTTGGCCTGGAAAACTATACATATCTGCTAACGCACGCGGATTTCTATCAAGCGCTGAAGATTACGTTGTTGTTCGGCTTCGGCACGGTGATCCCGATTATTGTAGGTGGACTGGCGCTGGCGCTACTGATGAACAGTAAGCTGCGTTCCACCGGATTATTCCGAGCCATGATGTTTTCCCCCTGGGTAACCCCGACCGTTGCTGTCTCGATTGCCTGGTCATGGATCTTCGAGCCGGATGTCGGTCTTGCCAATCTGGTGCTCGGCTGGATCGGCATCTCGCCTGTCGGTTGGTTGCAGGATTCGACCTGGGCGCTGGTAGCCGTCATGATCGTGACAGTGTGGAAGTCGATCGGTTGGTCGATGGTGTTCTATCTGGTCGCGCTGCGCAATCTGCCACAGGATCTGATGGAAGCCGCAGCGATAGATGGAGCGAATGCCTGGGATAAGTTCCGGGGAATCACGCTGCCGCTCATCTCGCCGACAACCTTGTTCCTGTCGATCATCCTGACCATTCAATCGCTTCAAGCGTATGACCAGATCAACGTCATGACGCAGGGCGGTCCGGCCGGATCGACGCGTACCTTGCTGTATATGTATTATCAATCGGCTTTCGAGTCATTTAACGTCGGCGAAGCTTCGGCCATTGCCGTTATCATCATTCTGATCTGCGTGCTGCTGTCGGGGCTATCCTTCCTGCTCAGCCGACGCCTGGTGCACTATTCATGAACCTAACCGAATCAAGAAAAGTGGAGCAAGAACGGGAACTCGGTCGTGGAAATAAACGCGAAAGCAGCCGGAAAATCGTTCCTGTCGGTGAACAGCTGAGTCGCATTATCCGTTATGTCATTTTGGCAGTCATCAGCTTGGCGATGGCGTTTCCCTTCTATTGGATGGTCACGAGCGGCTTAAAAACGAATGACGAGATTTGGCAGTTTCCCCCGACCTTCTGGCCGGAGTCGATCAACTGGAGCAATTATACGGATGCCTGGAATTCGGCGCCTTTTGCCCGGTATATGTTCAACAGTATCTTCGTGGCCGTCTGCATCTGCGTGATCCAAGTGATTAACGCCAGTATGATGGCTTACGCGCTGACCCATATGAAATTCCGCCTCAAAGGACCTTTTACCGCGATGGTGCTGGTTGGCTATATGATTCCGACCACAGCTGTCTATCTGCCGAGTTACATGATCCTGAACGAATTGCACTTGCTGGATTCGTACGCCGGATTGATTATCTCGAACAGCGTCAGCGTGTTCTCGATCTTCCTGCTGCGCCAGGCGTTCATGCAGGTTTCGCACGAGTTGGTCGAAGCCGGACAGTTGGACGGCGCGTCGCACTTCCGAATCCTGTGGACGATTATGTCGCCGCTCATTCGTTCGTCGTTCGCGGTCATGATCCTGATTACGTTCATCGAACAATACAATAACTATTTCTGGCCGATGCTGATTACGAAAGATCCGGATTTGAGACTCGTTTCGGCCGGACTCCGCGGGTTCTTCGTCGAAGGCGGCGCTTACGGATTGGCTTGGCCGCAGATTATGGCGGCCAGCGCATTCACCATCGCTCCGCTATTGGTCCTATTCGCTTTTGCGCAGAAGACCATTATGCAGAGCGTTAATATGTCGGCCGGCGTCAACAAGAGCTGATCGATCCGGCTTATGGTTTCATCAACTTTTTGATTCAATCCATTCATTCATAAAAAAAGAGGGACATCCCACAACCATTGGAGGAGAACAAAGAATGAAACAAGGTCTGAACGCAGCACGCTTTGCCATGAAAAAACAGGGCGTTAAAAAATGGAGCTGGAAGGGCGGCATGTCCATGCTGCTCGCAGCAAGCTTCACGCTGCTGGCTGCATGCGGTTCATCGACAGGCGAGACGCCAAGCGCTGCGGCTAGTTCGACACCTGCTGCAACGGAAGCCGCAAAGCCGGTTGAGATTGAATTCTGGTATGGTTTGGGCGGGAATCTGGGCGATAACATGAAGGCGAAGATCGAGGCGTTCAATGCTTCGCAGGACGAAGTAATCGTGAAGGGTATTGCTCAAGCGGATTACACGGAAACGGAGCAAAAGCTGCAAGCCGCCATCGCGTCGAACAATGTGCCGGCAGCCGTACTCAGCTCGAACATCGACTGGGCGCGTAAAGGCTACTATGCCCAGTTGGACGATATGATCGCCGCGGACAGCAGCTTCAAAGCCGAAGACTTTGTGCAAACGTTCCTCGACCAAGGCAAAGTGGATGGCAAACAATATTTCCTGCCGATGTACGGAACCACGCAAGTCATGTACTACCGTAAGGACGCGTTGGAAGCAGCAGGAATCGATCCGGCAAGCTTGACGACATGGGAAGCTTTAGCCGATGCTGCGGCGAAGATGACGAAGAAGGAAGGCGACAAGACAACCTTTTACGGCTGGGAACCGATGTGGGGCGAAGGCAACATGATCGACGCGGCACTGAGCCGCGGCGGCAGCGTACTGAGCGAAGACGGCAAGACCGTTACGATCGATTCCCCGGAATGGATCGAGACTTGGGAGCATTTCCGCAAATGGATTCACGAAGATCAGATCATGCGTATCCACTCCGGCGGCCAAGGCTGGGAGTACTGGTACAAAACGATTGACGACGTAATGAAAAATAAAGCGGCTGGTTACACCGGTTCCAGCGGCGACCAGGGCGACCTGGACTTCAGCATCGTAGCGGCAATGGAGCAGCCGGGCTGGGAAGGCGTTGGCGAAGGCAAACCGGTTGCCAACGCGATTCAAGCAGGCATCGTAGCGAAAGCAAGCCCTGAACAGCAGCAAGCGGCTTTCAAATGGTTCACGTACTTCATGCAGCCGGAAAACACAGCCGACTGGTCGATGAACACAGGCTACATCGCGGTTCGTCAGTCTGCACTCGAAGATCCGGCCTTCAAAGCATTCAGTGAAGAAAATCCACAAATCAGCGTTCCGCTGCAGCAAGCTTCGCACGCGTCGGTTCCGTTCCAGGACCCAACCGGAGGTAAGATCACGGATGCGCTGAAGGTAGCCGCTGATCAGGTTCAGATTAATAACGTGCCTGCCGAGCAAGCACTCAAAGAAGCGCAAGCAAAAGCGCAAAGCGAACTGGACCGTATCTCGAAATAAAAACACGCCATCCCTATTCGCATTGAACAAACCGACCGCAGAAGGGGCGCAGGCTGCGCCGCCCTGCGGTTTTTTACACCCACTATAGGAGCGCGGGAGGAACGGACATGGACGAGTGGAAGCTTGAGGGGGAGCGCGACGTGCTGCGCGCGGACGCCATTTTATTCGATAAAGACGGCACATTGCTCGATTTTACGCATATGTGGGGATTTTGGGCGGATCGGGTCATCGATATGTTCCGAGGATTGTTGGCCGAACGAGGGTTAGTCATTTTGCAGGAAGATATTCCGGGTATCTGGGGGACACAGCATGATGCGGCGGGTTGGACATCCGGTTATGACAAACGAGGACCTTTGGCAATGGGCACGATGGATGAGATGTATGCGATCCTGGTTTGGCATGGCTATCGGGCCGGACTGTCCTGGGCCGAATCCAAGATGATCGTGCGCGACTGCTTGCGGCATGCCGATGACGAGATGGAGTTGGTTCGTCCCGCGCGTTTGCTGCCGGGTGTACAGGCTTTTTTGGATCGCTGCCGGTTGCAGGGAATTCCGATGGCGGTCGTAACGGCGGACGATACGGACAGCGCGAGACTTCACTTGCGTTGGCTCGGCATCGAGGGTTATTTCAATGTCGTGATCGGCACGGATATGGCGGAGCGGGGCAAGCCGTATCCGGATTTATGTCTGCTTGCGTGCGAGCGTCTGGGTGTTCCTCCGCAGCGTACCATTGTTATCGGAGACACGGACGGGGATATGGAAATGGCGCGAGCGGCAGGGGCCGCGCTGAAGATCGGTATCGGTGAGCCGGGTGTGCTGAGGCTGGCGGACTTGACGGTACCTTCGTTCGAATGGTTGCTTGAAGGTGCGGTGAAGCCGTGAGTCAAAATTCGTCGATCGGATGGGGATTGCTCGCTGCAGCCATTGCGCTGGAGCTGAGCGGTACCCTTCTAATGAAGGCCTCCGACGGATTTTCCAGGCTGTGGCCTTCGGTATTTATGTTTGTCTGTTACGGTGCGAGCTTCACGCTGCTGAATTTCTCGGTGAAGCATATTCCGTTGGGTGTGGCTTACGCGATCTGGTCAGGTGTGGGAATCACGCTGATCGGAGTGGCGGGACATTACTTTTTCGGAGAGCGGTTGAAGTTGACTTCATTAGTCTGGATGGGATTTATTCTGATCGGAATCGTTGGGCTGAAGTGGAGCGAGTCTTAATTTAATGACAGAGAGCCAAATGGAGGGAATCGGGATGAATCCGAAGGAACAACAAGGTGCAGGAAGCGCTCAACGACTATTAGCTACATTTCAAGTTATCACAGATACGCATGTTCGAGATGAGGCAGGCCATATCCACAACCGGCATTTCGAAGAAGCTTTGCAGGATATCTCTTCATTTTGCGAGGGGAGTCTGGGCATCATGCACGCGGGAGACGTGACGGATCGCGGATTGGCAGGCGAATATGCCGAGTTCCGTCGGATTTGGAACGCACGCCCGGCAAGCTTGCCGCAGCTATACGTGACGCTTGGCAATCATGATATCGGGGCTGTGTTGTGGGAAGAAGGCGGAACGCCTGTCGATCTGAGCGCTCTGCCGGACTTTGAGATGGAGGATGCGTTGGACGGTCATTTCCCGAATCGGACAGACCGATTAGAGACCGCAGAAGAGTCGGCTTTGCCCAAAAACACTGCAATTGATACAAGCAAAGTCGAAGCAGCGAACGGCGAACGGCAGGCTGCGCAATCGCTGAACGCGGCGGAATCTCTGGCTGAAGCAGCGGCGGAGATGGGATTGGATCTGGCGGGCATGGCCGAGCGTCTTGGCGGTTCCGATGCGACTTCGGGCCGAGCGCGGGAACTGTGGGAACGTCGTATGCGCCGTTTTGCCGAGGGAACAGGAGAAGCAGCGCCTTATCACGATCATTGGATCGGCGGATATCATTTTATCTTCCTTGGCAGCGAGAGCCCGCATCCGAAGGATTGCGATCTGTCGGAAGCCCAATTGACCTGGTTGCGGGATCGCTTGGCTGAAGAGGAGTCGCCGAATCAACCGATCTTCATCTTCCTGCATCAGCCTGTTCGCGACACCGTGGCTGGCTCCATGAGTGAGCAAGGCTGGTACGGCGTGAATCAGGACGAAGCGTTGAAAAAAGTGCTGTCCGGTTACCCGCAAGCCATTCTGTTCACGGGTCATACGCACTGGCAGTTGGAAGCCAAACGAACCATGTATGACGGGCAAGGCGTAATGCCGTCCATGTTCAACGCCTCATCGGTCGCGTATCTCTGGACGGACCAAGACGAGCATCTGACCGGAAGCCAAGGCTTGCAGGTCGAGATTTACGAGGATCGGGTTGTCGTTCGCGGTCGGGACTTTGTCGCGCGTTCCTGGATTGCCGGTGCGCAGTACACGGTGAACCTTCCGGCTTCCGTGCCGCAGGCTTGATCTGCATCACGAACTTATGAAGCATCTGCTGAAATTATTCGGCAGGTGCTTTTTTTCTCTGCTTAATAAAGAGGTCGGTAGATATAATAGAGAAAACTTAGTCAATGTCTTGTTGAAAGGATACGTGAGTGGGAAGGCGGCGATTCGATATAACGATTCCTCTTTACCCTTCGTTCTTTTATATAGAAGGAAACGAAAGGAAGAGGATATCATGTTGTTTTTGATTTTCGCGTTGTTGATATTCGTTACGATCGAGGTGGCGACCATTGAATCCAGGTTGAGAAAAAAAGCCGAAGCGGATGAAAAGGTGGCGCATACGTTGGATCAGATTTTGAAAGAGTTGAGACGCTTATAAGATGAGATCGGATACATCATTCGAACCGAGGAGCGATTCCAATGTCCACGCAAAAAGAAGCCAAACAGGTCGTAACCGTATCTCCCGCTCAATCTTTTCAATTAGAAGAATTACGTCGAATCGCGATTGAAGCGTTCGCGGAAGACCTTCGCCGTTACGGAATGATGCCGGAGGGTATCGAGACGATGGAATGGCACGAAGAAGGGCTTGGTGACGGAAGTTATGTTGTGATCGAATCGCAACAAAGAGTCGTGGGCGGAGCCCGGATATTCGGCTTCGGCGATGGAACGTTACGATTGGGCTCGTTGTTTATCGATCCCGCGCTGCATGGTCAGGGGATCGGAAAAAAAGCAATGGAAGCCATTGAGCGTTACTATCCGTCCTCTCGGGGCTGGTCGCTTGACACGACTGCCCGAAACACGCGCAACCACCGATTTTATGCCAATGCCGGATATGTAAAAGTGGGCGAAAGTTATCCCTTGCCGGGTTCGGACTTTTGTTTGTTCGACTACGTGAAGCCAGAACTTCTTGTTGAGATTCGGGATGCAGGATTGTTCGCTGAGCGTAAAACCGATCATGCTGCGGACGAACAAAAATTTGCCCTGCGACAAGCGGCTCGGGCCGTGTTAATGGATGATGCGGGACGAATAGCGTTGATGCATGTTGCCAAAGACGGCTATCATAAGCTGCCGGGCGGCGGAATCGAACCGGGCGAAGACGTATATTCGGCGCTCCGCCGTGAAATGCGCGAAGAGTGCGGTTCGGAGATCGAAGTGACGGGCATGATCGGCATGACGACGGAGTATATTGCCGAATATAAGCTTAAGCAGTTTTCGTATGCGTATTCGGCCGGTCTTGTCGGTTCGCCGGGCGATTCCGCGTTTACCGAGGACGAACAGGCAGGCGGATTTGCCGCGATGTGGGTGAAGCCGGAGGAGGCGCTGCGTCTGATGGAGAACGATCAACCGAAGAGTTATTCGGGGCATTTTATCCGCTGTCGCGATCTGGCGATTCTGCGTGCTTATCTAACCTGATTCGAAGCGGGTTGAACAGGCGGTCATATGCTGAAAAAAGGAGAGTTTGCGCATGAACAGATTCGCGATAATCGCGATCGGCGGCATATTGCTGCTTGCAGGAATCCTGTTGTACTTGGGCGTACATATCGCAGCAGTGCTGCATATGCCCGATGTTCGCGGTTGGCAAACCCCGCCGGGTCATTACGGAAGCGCATTGACGGACAGCGGAGGATATTGGATGTTTTGGCTGGCGCTCTTCCTGATTGTTTTGGGATTGCTGGCGCTTCTTGCCGCGCTATTCGATCGAGTTCGCCACAAATTGCACACTGATCTGAACGATATCCGCCGACGTAATCAAGAATTCGATACGCGCCGTGCGGAATCCGAGCCGCAAATGGCAGAAGGAGACTCAAAATGAGCGTGCCCCCGTATTCAAGCGCCGCATATCGCGGAATCGGCATCGACGGATGCCTTGGAGGTTGGGCAGTCGTCGTGCTCGAAGCGTTACCCGAAGAAAAACGATTGCAGATCCGCAAGGCGGCCGTCTATCCGACGCTGTCGGCGTTATGGCAAGACCTGTCGCCGAATCCGTTATCCGACCGCGTCCTGATCGATATCCCGATCGGGCTGGCCGAAGGCATAGACGGAGTACAGAACCGCGTTGCGGACCGGAATTGCGACCGGGACTGCCGGAAGCTGCTGCCCAAGCGCCGCAAGTCCAGCGTGTTTCCGGTTCCGGCGCGTCAAGCTTTGCGCGCGGAAGATCCGTCATTCGCCAATGCGCAAGCGACGGGGCGCAAACTAAGCCGGCAGACGATCAACATTTTGCCCAAGATCCGGGAAACGGATGATTTTTTAGCCGTACGATTGAAAAAAGGGCTGCCGATATCCGGGTTTATTGAGGAATCGCATCCGGAGCTTGTTTTTCTGCGACTGAACGAGAGTGCCGAGGAAGCGCCGCTATACGGGAAGAAGGAAGCCGAAGGGCAGCGCGAGCGGTCGGCCATCTTGCACGGAGCCGGATTGCCGCATACGGAGACGGAGAAAATGTTCGCTCTTTTTGCGAGAAAGCAGGCTGCCAAAGACGATTTGCTCGATGCGGCGGCGCTTGCGGTTGCGGCGTATCGCATCCGATCCGGATATTCGGCAGCTAACTACGTTACCGAAGGCGAGCGTCGGCAATTCGATTACGAAGGCAGGCTGGAAATGAACATCGTTTACGTTTAAAAGGAAAATTTTGCTAAGCAGTCAGACGGAGGTTTCCGGATGCCGGAAATCGCCGTCTTTTTTTCGGATATACGGCTCGCCGAGGATGATTTTTGTCGGAAAAAGGTTACGAGCAGGCAAGGTGAGGGTATATAGACCTATTACAACAGGCAGATACTCGAAAGCCTTTAGAGGTGTTTATTTATGACAAACGAACAACAGTTGAAGCAGAAAATAGAACGACTTGAAGCGCAATACGCCGATTCCTTGACCGAGCAGGAACAGCTTCGGCTGCTGCTGAACCAAGAAATCGAAACTCGAAAAAAAGCGGAACAGGAGTCGAAAAATAAAGCGAATTTTGTCGCGTTCCTCAGCCATGAAATACGTAACCCGGCCAACGGAATTATCGCGATGAGCGAGCTCTTGAGCGGCACGGATATGACTGAGGAGCAGCGAAGCTATTTGGAAATCCTCCAGACCAGCAACGAAGCGTTGATGGAACTGATTAACGGCATACTGGATATGAGCCGCTTGGAAGCGGGTAAAATGACCGTGGCGAGAAATCCTTTCGATTTGATCAATACGATCGAAGATTTGATGTATACGCTCGCACCGCAGGCTTTTCAAAAAGGCGTGGAGGTCGTGCTCGACGTCGAATCCGAAATTCCGCTGTTCGTTGTCGGCGATTCGTTGAAGCTGCGTCAAATCTTTCTTAATCTCGTGCAGAACGCGATCAAGTTCACGCATGAGGGACAGATCGTGTTCGAGCTGAGACGGCTGCCGTCGCTGCATGAAGACCGAATCAATGTCGGCTTCGCCGTCCGTGACACCGGAATCGGCATGACCGAAAAGCAGACAGCCCGAATTTTCGACGTCTATGCGCAGGTACACGAAGCGTCGGATTATCATTACGGAGGAAGCGGACTCGGGCTGGCGATCACGAAAAATCTGATTGAGCTGCTGGACGGAAGAATCGAAGTGTCCAGCCGAAAAGACGAAGGAACTTCGATCGAGATCACGATGTCGTTCGAGCGCTACACCGATATTCCTTCGATTCCGTTCGAAGACGACGTGCTGAGCGGGATGCGTTTTTTGTTGATCGAACAAGAACCGTTGTCCCGGAGCGTGATCGCTTCAATGCTGGAAGGGTGGGGCGCTTCGGTGGAATGCGCGGAGGAAGCCGCTGCCGGTCAGATCGCGCGTGTTCATGAACATGAATTCGATATCGTGCTTGCCGATCGCACAACGATCAGCGAAGACGAAGATTTCCGTTTGCTTTCGAATATCAAAGGCGTGAACGTATTTTTGCTTGCGCGTCTGGGCGAAAAGGTGGAGGATGAAGAAAGAAGCCGCTTCCGTTCGATCATTACGAAGCCCATTCGCAAACTGCATCTTCTGAACGCGATTCTGGCTATGGATAAGAACGTTCAGGATTGAAAGGAATGACGCAAAGCCAAATGAGCAAATCAAGAATAACCGCGTACGGCGAATTTATCCGCGTGCGGATGGAGATGGCTTTTCCGCTGCGCTGGGAAAACAGTTACGTGCTGCGAGGCGAAGACGGCTGGACCGTCGTCGATCCGGGTCCGCGCTCGCCGGAGAACGAAGCTGCTTGGGACGAAGCTTTCCGCGAACTGGGAATTCGCGCGACAGATATCTCTTCGATCGTGCTGACGCATCATCACCCGGACCACTACGGCTTGTCCGGTTGGCTGCAACAGCAGAGCGGCGCGCAGGTCTGGATGTCAAAAGCGGCGAGCGAGGCGGCTTGGCGCAATTGGGGCGGCGCGCAGCAAGAGTCCGGCACGAATACGTTTGTCGAAGCCTCGATTGCGTTGTGCCGCTTGCATGGCATGGAGCCTGAACGGTTGGCGCAGCTGCCTGCGCATTTAGAAGGATTTTTGCCGCAAGTCGATCCGCAACCGGAAATTTCCGTTATCGAATCTGGATTGCCGATTCGTTTCGGTGGAAGACTATGGCATCCGATCGAGACGGGAGGCCATGCGGAAGGGCATCTGTCTTTTTACGAGGAAGCGACAGGGGTGATTCTATGCGGAGACGCGGTGCTGCCGCGCATCTCGCCGAATATCTCGTACAGTCCCGGAGGCGACGAACATCCGCTGCGTTCCTATCTGGACGGCTTGCGTACGCTCGGAGCGTTGAACGTTACCCAAGCTTTTCCCGGTCATCGCGATCCGTTCGAAAACTTCTCGGAGCGGACCGTTCAATTGCTGGAGCATCATGAGCAGCGGCTGGATCGTATGGAAGAATTGCTGAAGGACGAGCCGAGAAGCGCCTACGAAATTTGCCTCGCGTTGTTCGGCGATTCGCTCGGTATTCATCAGTTGCGTTTCGCGTTGTCGGAAACGATCGCGCATCTGGTCGAATTGGAAGACCGCGATAGAGCGGTGAGGCACGAACAACAGGAAATCCGTTTCGGCTTAAAATAAATGAATCGTATGCCCGGTAAGCCGGTAGATAAAGCTTTCGAAGCCCGATCGGGTTTCGAAAGCTTTTTGCTTTGCTCGGCATTTTAGGAAAGGCAGGGCTTTTTTCATGCATCCAAGGCCGTAAAAAAATAAAAATTGAAATATTCAGTTTCGCTTGGTTAGTTCTTAAGAACCCTGTTTATATTAAGAGAGTCGACAACTAAATTTACCTCGAACAGATTTTGGGAAACCTAAATAAGGTAATCAAATGGATAAAAATTCAATTCCGTATCATGTTTGAGCCTGCCGATCACGGCCGAAGGATCAGGCTCGAAAAACAATTTTTAAAAAAATTCAAAATCATGTGATCCAAACTTCCGAACCCTGCGTTTCACCCAATGTAAGCGAGAGACGCAAGAACAGACAACAACACAGACGAATACCCAGACACAACCACAAGATATACACACAACTGGAGGGATTAAGATGTTTAAAATGTTCAATGTGAAGAATCTCGATTCGAAGAATTTCAATGCTAAGAAGCTTATGGTACCTGTACTCGGCCTGGCTTTGGTCGTTCCGACAGTGGCGGGGGCCGCTCCGGTAAACGCAGCAAGCGCAGCACCGACGAACGTCGCAGCGACGGCAGCTACAATGGCAACGATGAAAGCATCGACGACAACGCCGGCGGTCGAACTGAGATCGGCATTGGACCATCTTCTTTCCGAACACTACCAACTGGCTGTCGATTCGATGATCAAAACCTACGAAGGTTCGCCTGACGCGGCAGCTTCGTTCGCAGCATTGAATCAGAACGCAAGCGACATGCTGCCGGCGATCGAGTCGCTGTACGGCAAAGAAGGCGCAGCCGAGTTCGGCCGTATCTTCAGCGCCCACAACAAAGCGACGGACGATCTGGTAAAAGCGCAAAAAGCCGGTAACGCGGCAGGCGTTCAAACGGCAAAAGCCGAGGTCGAGAAATTCGTCAAAGAATTCTCCGCTTTCCTCGGAACGGCGACAGGCGGCAAACTTCCGCAAGCAGCAGCCGAGAAAGCGATTCGACTGCATGAAGACCAAGTACAAGAAGCTTTCGATAAATACGTGGCAGGCGACTACACGGGTGCATACATGTCTTACCGTACAGGCCTGAATACCATGTTCACGATCAGTGAAGCACTCTCTACGGCGATCGTCACTCAAATGCCGGAGAAATTCCAGAACACCAAGGCAGATACGCCGGCAGGCGATCTGAGATCGGCGCTGAACTATCTGTTCGCGGAACACTTCGCTCTGGCTACGCTGCAAATGCAGGAGCAATACGACGGCATGAACGCTAGCAGCAGTGCTCTGGTAACGGCTGAAGCCGGCAATACCAAAGACTTCAAAGCGGCAATCGCTTCGGTCTACGGCAATGCGGGAGCGGATCAGTTCGAGAAGCTGTGGACAACCGACCATATCAACGTGCAAGCGCAATACGTGGCAGCCGTGAAGAGCGGAGACCAAGCGGCAATCACGGCAGCGAAGGCTCAAATCACGAAATTCACCAAAGAAATGGCGGCGTTCCTGAGCGCGGCGACCGAAAACCGGATTCCGGAAGCCGGAGCGCTTGAAGGCCTGACGGCTCACGAAAACCAAGTTCAACAAGTACTGGACCAATACGCGGCTAAAAACTACACCGGTTCGTACAAAACGGAACGCGAAGGTTACGCGCTGATGTTCGATGTGGGCAAATTGCTGAGCGGCGCGATCGTCGATCAATTTAACGCGAAATTCCAAGAACCGGCAGCGCCTGCTCCGACGACTCCTGCTCCGACAACGCCTGCTAACCCTAGCATGATGACCGTCAAAATGCAGATCGGAAGCCCGAACCTGACGCTGAACGGCAAAACGACCAAAATGGACACGATGCCTCGCGTTTGGAACAACACCACTTACGTACCGCTGCGCTTCCTGAGCGAAGGTATCGGCGCCGAAGTGAAATGGAACAAAAAAGCGAACGAAGTTACGGTTATGGCCGGAAACGATACGCTGAAATTCTGGTTGGGCAAAGACTTCATGGAAGTCAACGGTAAAAGACAAGCCGTAGGCGCCAAAGTATTCGCGGACGAAAACGGCCGTACGGTCGTACCGCTTCGCTTCATCACGGGTCTGCTGGGCTGGGACTTCAACGTCAACAGCAGCAACTGGATGATCACGCTGACGAAATCGATGTAAGCTTCTGATTTCGATACAGACCGATAATCAGAATAACGATGTAAAAAGCTATAATTCGCCGCGATGCCTGCTTTATGTTCAGGCATCGCGGCTTTATGTCGTTTTGGCATTTCTTAACGGGCCGAATCCCTTTTGACGACATCGACGCCAGCTGATACGCTAACGATAGAAACACTTCATATCCATCAGAAGAAAGGGGCGATCTCGATGTTCGAGAAGAAATCCAACCTTTATGAAGACTGGTATGATTATGACGATTATTACGACGATGTGCTTCGCGGCTATGTAGGCCCTAGAGACGACGGGTTCGAGGAAGTCAGCAGCCGCGAGGACGAAGAGGCTGAGAAAAATTCGGTTTGAAGCAGGAACGCTCAGGACTCAAGGCGCGATTTGAGCAGGACATAAGGAGGAATTCCCGAATTCGGGGGTTCTTCCTTTTTGATTTAGGCAACAAACGGGTATAAATATCCAATGAAACGTTTTTAAACCTTTTTTTGGCGAAAATGTGACAGAAGATGCAGCCTGGATTTCAATCAAGTGATCGGGCATGAAAAGGAGGACGATTATGAGTTTCAAACCTCAAAACGAACTGGAGCGAGTTCTATCTGCCGCAGTGGAAGATCCCTCGCGAAGAAGGGAGTTTTACGAGGAGCTTCAGCGCTCGGAGCTGTACACTCTACATATGGGCGGTGACGTGCCTGCGGAACAAGGGGTTCTACAGGAGAAAACGACCGTAAGATTACCTAGTGTAGAGATTGAAGGGAAATCCTATCTGCCCGTATTCAGCTCGCTACCGATGTTGCAGCGCTTCATCGATCGGGAGATGCGGTACTTGTCTATCAATGCAATCGACTTATTCAATCTGGTACGGGGATCGGATGTCTGGCTGAATCCCGGAGGCGAATTTGCGAAGGAATTTCCGGCTTCGGAGATCGAAACGATTCTGGACGGCAGTATTTTGGGCGCTCCGCAAAGCTATACGGTCGATCAGGAAACGCAGGTCATGTTGGGACGCCCGACAAAAGAGCCGGACGAATTGTTGAATGAGCTGGCGGAGGTTTTTCATGCGCTGCCGAACGTGAAGCTGGCTTATAACGCGCATTACTATAATCCGGAAACCGGCGATCCGCCGCATACGTTGATTGCCGTGGAGGCAGACGGGGACTGGAACGAAGTGGTTCGAGCTGCCGGAGGTCGGGCTTCTTCATCGCGAGTGCCCGATCCGCCCGTTGATTTTCTTCGGCTTGACGGAACGAGTGGACTTGAAACGTATTTTGAATCGGACTGTACGCCTTTTTATCGAAAACGCAGACGCAAAGGTTTGTTCGCCAAATAGAAAAAGAAGCCGGATCAGGTGATCCGGCCAACGTGTCGAGAAAGTCTAACGTCGCTGGAAGACAGGAGGCGGAGAGAGAAATTCAGTGAAGGAGCGTTAGCGTTCGCCTTTGAAATCGGGAAAATTCCACTAAAATTCGATCCTTTTTCCCGATTTCAACACGCGACCG